>Ga0193717_1000248_pt1 | contig 41601 bp, 39 predicted proteins | sample U2c2metaG_FD_145900 | JGI IMG/M metagenome (GOLD analysis project Ga0193717, IMG submission 145900) | Soil microbial communities from a riparian zone of the East river system, Colorado, United States - U2c2 | ecosystem: Environmental > Terrestrial > Soil > Riparian zone | place: USA: East River... | reverse complement strand
TGGTTTGCTTCGGTGGTCCATCCCTCGCGAAGCAGCGCGGCTGCCGCATCGGAATTGATGTTGAAACGATCCATGACTTGCTCCCATCACTGTGCTTCAGTGTACATACATTATACCATAAACAATATATATTTGCAATAGAGGGGAGACAGTGCTTCGTAATCTGTTATAATCAAAGCAATATGGAAGAAAAAAATACCAAGATGGAAGATATTGTCAGTTTAGCCAAGCGCCGTGGGTTTGTGTATCCCGGAAGTGATATTTATGGTGGCGAGGCAGGTTTGTATGACTTTGGCCCCAACGGGGTTGAACTTCTTAATAACATTAAGAAGTCATGGTGGAAGGCGAATATTTATGATCGAGATGATTTTGTAGGTATCGACTCGGCGATCTTTAAACACCCAAAAGTATGGGAAGCATCGGGACATGTTGGTGGCTTTTCTGATCCGCTTGCCGAATGCAAGGTTTGTCATACGCGCATTCGTGTTGACAAGGAGCTGGGCGCTATAGGTGTGACCGCCGATGAAAAAATGAGCGAAGATGAGCTAAATAAGCTGTTTGATGAAAATCGAGATAAAATCAAGTGTCCAAAGTGTGGCAATAAAGATTTTAGTGATGTTAAACCATTTAATTTGCTTGTAAAGTCAAACCTTGGTGATTTTACGGGTGAGAACGAGCGTCCTGTTTACCTTCCTGGTGAGGCATGTCAGGGTATTTACCTCAATTTTAGGAATGTTGTTGATACAATGCCTGTGAAAATTCCTTTTGGTATTGCCCAGATTGGTAAGGCATTTCGAAACGAAATCAGCCCGCGTAACTTTCTTTTTCGAACCCGCGAGCTTGAACAGGCCGATACTCAATACTTCGTAAAGCCGCATGAAAATAAAGAGGTCTTTGAGCGCATTAAAAATGATCGCTGGCAGTGGTATTTATCACTTGGTATTAACGAAGAAAACCTCCGTTGGAAGCAGCACGAAAACCTGGTATTTTACGCCTCAGATGCATGGGATATTGAATATAACTATCCATCGCTTGGCTTCGATGAGGTTGAGGGTGTCCATGATCGCACCGATTACGATTTGACGCAGCACATGAAGTTTTCGGGCGTTGATCTTCGCTATAATGACCCAATGACGAACGAGAAATACATTCCGTGGATTTTGGAAACATCCATGGGAATGGGTCGGATTTTCTTGGCTGTTCTTAGTGATGCCTATACGGTTGAGAAGATGAAAAACGGTGATATGCGTACTGTTTTGAAATTAAACCCGGAGCTGGCACCGGTAAAATATGCCGTTTCGCCACTTCTTAAAAACAAGCCAGAACTGGTTGAAAAAGCCCGGCAGGTATATCAAATGCTCAAGAAAAAGTACGGGAATGTTATGTGGGATGATAACGGCAATATTGGTAAGCGTTATCGTCGTCAAGACGAAATTGGGACGCCGTACTGCGTTGTGATTGATTTTGAAACGCTTGAAGATGATATGGTGACTGTTCGTGACCGCGATACTACCGAGCAAAAACGCGTAACCATAGCTGACCTCGCTAAGTAGGCCCAAGCTCTATGTTGATTTTGCTTACTCCTTCAAAAACGATGGATTTTACCTCAAAAGTGCCTATTTCTATTCCTGCCCAAGCTCCTTTGTTTTTAAGTGATGCAGAATTGATTGCAAAAAGCATAAAGAAGTTAACGGTAAAAGAAATCACTACGCTTATGAAGGCAAGCCCTGCGATTGCAGGCAATGTTAAAAAGATGTATACAAATTGGAGCCCAAAAGGCCAAAAACCAGCACTTTGGACTTATATGGGTGACGTATACAAGGGAATGTATGCTAATAAACTCGATAAAAACGCAGCTTGGTGGGCCGAAGACCACATTGTTATTATGAGTGGTCTTTACGGGCTGGTACGACCATTCGACACGATTTCGCCTTATCGCCTAGAGATGAAAGCCGCACTAACAGTAAGCGGCAAAATCGGCCTGTATGATTTTTGGGGAACCAAACTGGCCCGCTACGTTGAAGCGCAGGCAAATGGGATAGTATATAATTTGTGTTCAGACGAGTACGGAAAGGGTGTTGTAAAAAACCTTTCATCAAACATTCGCATTATTACCCCCGTATTTTATGATAAACGGCCGAGTGGGGTAGGGCGGGCACCCATTTATAATAAAATGATGCGTGGCGTGATGGCCCGTTGGATGATTGATCACCGAACTGAAACGCCCGAACAGCTGCAGGCTTTCACGATGCATGGGTATGCATATGACACAGCACGAAGCACACCTGATGCGCCCGCATTTTACCGAAAAACGATGAAACCGCTCGTTTTTTAGCGGATTTGCTATACTAGGTATATGAAAGCTATCTGGAACAATACGATTATTGCCGAGGCGCCAAAGGACGAACTGATACGAATAGAGGGAAATTGGTATTTTCCGCCCACAGCCCTAAAAAGAGACTACTTCAAAGAAAGCACCCACCGGACGATGTGCCACTGGAAGGGAGAGGCATATTATTACAACGTTGTCGTCAATGGCCAGGTGAACGAATATGGCGCTTGGTACTATCCATCTCCTATGGAAGGCTCGGTTGAGCGCGTGAAGAAAGATTTTAAAGATTACGTTGCTTTTTGGAACGGAATCGATGTCACTGAATAACTACTTATTTATATCAGCATAGAGACAGCAAATAAAGAGACTATGTACCTCTGATGCGTATGTTGTTTTCTGTATTTTATGCAGGTATAATAAAAGTAACCTTAGTGGAGGATGTGTAACACTATGAAGGATGAAGAGGCCATTGAAACGAATTCTTTAACGAGTCCGGTGGGCACTACTCCGCCGCCGCGGGCATCGTCGCCATACGAACTATTGCTACGGCAAAATAAAAAGCTTGGCGGCTTTGCCACAAAGGCATTTCACGACTTAAAAACCATTCTTAACCACGAAATAACGCTTCCTTCAAAAGACAGGCTGCTCAACAGCATCACCTTCGCACCCCGTCAGAAAGAAGGTACGGTCGAGAGGAATACGGATGAGATCGAAGAACTCAAACGTGTCGTACATAAATCTCATGAAGTCCTCGCAGCTGCGCGGACTGTTTTTCTTATGAAGCTATTTCCTGACAAGGTAGTGGTGGACAGGACAAAAATCACGATTACGAGACGGGATTTTTTCTGGTCATCAAATGTGGTGAGTATTCGTATCGAGGATGTCTTAAACGTAGGGTGTGGCGTTGGGCCGCTTTTTGGCTCTATTACTATCTCCAGCCGCGTTATGAATTCGGTGGACCATTTTGAAATAAATTTTTTATGGCGCAACGAAGCGATGTACCTAAAAGATATAATTCAGGGGTATATGATTGCAAAGCACAATAAAATTGATACCAGTCAGCTCGCCAAGGATGAAATGATTGAAACCCTGACCGAATTGGGTCACGATTCAAGTGCGCAGTAGCGTATACTAAAACAATGATTACGTATTATACCGATGGCAGTTGCAGTCCAAACCCGGGCCCGGGCGGCTTTGCTGTAATAAAAAATATGCAGCCGGCAGTGTTAGGGCGAGAAGCAGATTCGACTAATATTCGCATGGAAGGCAAGGCGTTGATTGCGGCACTTACCGATGCAGATGGCGAAGCGTGCGAAATTTATACCGACAGTGAATTTTGGATCAATGTTATTACAAAATGGTCTCTTGCATGGGAAAAAAATGGTTGGAAGAAAAAAGGCGGCGAGATAAAAAATCTCGATATCGTGCAAGAAGTGTGTCCATTATACCGTTCATCCAGCGCCAAGCTTATATGGGTGCGCGGTCACAATAACGATGAAGGTAACGAACTAGCAGACGTATGGGCCAACAAAGCTCGCGAAGGCACTACTATTTAAAGCAAACGCAGCCGGATTAATTTGTCATTAAAAGAATGGGGGAATAGTATGATAGAACCAGATTTTACAGGTTTAAAAGCACTCTATTTTAACGGGACGCTTAAAAAATCACCAGAGGTAAGTAACACCGAAGGACTCTTACGCGCCAGTATGGAACTTATGGAAAAGCACGGGGTCAAAACCGAGCTGATTCGCACAATTGATCACGATATTGCAACGGGAGTCTACCCGGATATGCGCGAACATGGCTGGGCAACTGATGAATGGCCTGAACTTTACAAAAAGGTGCAAGAAGCCGATATTTTAGTGGTATGTGGCCCTATTTGGCTTGGCGACAATAGTTCGCAAACAAAAAAACTAATTGAACGGTTGTACGCAAATTCGGGCGAGTTAAACGAAAAAGGCCAATATGCCTACTATGGAAAAGCGGGCGGCGCAATTATTACGGGTAATGAAGACGGGCTGAAGCACTGTGCCATGAATATTCTTTACAGCCTTCAGCACATTGGCTACATGATTCCGCCTCAGGCTGATGCTGGTTGGCTGGGCGAAGTGGGACCAGGGCCAAGTTACCTCGACAAAAACTCGGGCGGCCCCGAGAACGACTTTACTAATCGCAATGTGACATTTATGGCATATAATTTAATGCACACGGCAAAAATGCTAAAAGATGCCGGCGGGCTGCCAATCTATGGTAACCAGGCAGATAAATGGAAGAAGGGCGAGCACTTTGGGTTTGAGAACCCAGAATACCGCTAGGGTTTGTTATGAGAGAAATTGAAATTAAAGTGAAAGTCGCCAACAAGACGAGGCTTCTAGAAATAGTCAAAGAACGTGGTATGACCGTGACAGAGCCGGTAACGCAGCGCGATCAAGTATTCGGACTTCCTAGCGAGGATGGAGGTGGGAGCAACTCTGCACCGTGGCTTCGTATTCGAACCGAAACGATAAACGGAACAACAAAGCAAATTTTTACTTTAAAAAAATCGATCACTAATCAAATGGATAGCATCGAGCATGAAACTGAAATTGAAGATGCAGTCGAACTGGCGAAAATCATTCACCATATTGGGTTTACACCGTATTCCGATTCAACTAAAACTCGTCAAAAAGCTCATGACGGAGATATTGAGATTTGCATTGATAGCGTTGAAGGGTTTGGCGACTTTGTTGAGGCTGAAAAACTAACCGATGAAGCTGCCGATTACGGCGTGGTAGCTGAAGAATTATGGACAGTTTTAGAGCGACTTGGCGCTAAGCGTAGCGATGAAGTGACCGATGGGTATGATGTGCTTACCCGTAAACAGCAGAGCTTAGAAACGTAGTGGTGTATCTTTTGTGTTATAGTAATCAGTGTTAACAATTTAATATCAAGAGCGCGATGAGGGACTGGCCCTATGACTCGCCGACAACCTGCGTTTTACGCAAGGTGCCAATTCCAGCCTGAGGCTTTCAGGAAAGATATGTGTCTTTTGTGCTCATAACTCCTTTCTAAAAGCTCTTCAGGGCATATATGAGAGGAGTTTTTATATGTCTAGCGCAACCTTTTACCGGACGGCCGAGAGTGTGTCGCCTAAGCACCCGGATAAACTATGTGATCAGATATCTGATGCTATTTTAGATGCGCACCTGGCCGAAGATCCATTGGCCCGCGTGGCGGTTGATGTCGCGGGCGGACATGGTTACGTGTTTGTAACGGGTGAGGTAACAAGCAGGGCAAAAAATGTGAACGTCAAGAGAATTGTCCGGCGTATTGCAGGTGATGGGATGACGGTGTATGAGCACTTGGTAAAGCAAAGTAGCGAAATTGCCCAAGGTGTAAATGTTGGTGGTGCTGGCGACCAGGGTATTATGATTGGCTACGCTACAAACGAAACGACTGAGATGCTGCCACTTGAGGTGGTGCTGTCGCGCCGATTGAACCAATTTTTATTTGCAATGTGGCCCCACGATGGTAAAACGCAGGTAACGCTAAAAGACGATAACGTTGTATCTGTAGTGGCCAGTTTTCAGCATGCACCGCAAAAAGAACTACGAGCTGCAGTAGAAACGTGGCTGGAAGAATACGCTGCGAGTAAAGATGTCGTACTTCATATTAATCCAAGCGGTGATTGGGATCAGGGTGGATTTGATGCCGATGCCGGACTCACTGGCCGCAAACTGATTGTTGATAACTATGGCCCGCGTATTTCTATTGGCGGGGGCGCCTTTAGCGGTAAGGATGCCAGCAAAGTCGACCGATCGGCGGCGTATATGGCACGCAAAATTGCCGTAGACTACCTAAAAAAGTATGATGCAAAGGAAGTATTTGTGCGCCTGGCGTATGCAATCGGCGTGGCCGAGCCGCTTGAGGCAACGGTTATTATTGATGGTGTGCATAGACTAGTGGAAGGTTACGACCTGACGCCAAACGGTATTATAGTTGCACTTGAACTACGCCAGCCGCAATTTGAAAAAACGGCGCGCTATGGGCATTTCGGGCACGGTTTTACTTGGGGATAGACTACTTTTTTACAAATAATTTAGTAAATTCTTCCGGTGTAAGATCGTAGTTAAACCCGGGTGTGAACTCTTGCAGACGGCCATGAGTACGCTTATCGTAAGCGGGTATGTCTTTGAGTGCCACGAAGCACACGATGGCAAACCGCCCCACCTGTGAGCTGGTTTCGTTTGCCAAGACGCGATGGGAAAGTGCTTTGATTTCACCGCCCGAAACAAGCTGGGTTTGCATGCTGGTAAAAGCCGCGGCTTCGCCCTCGGCAACGGGAAGTGATTGCCACTGCCGGGTATCAAGCGTTAGCCGCTGGCACCCATCGGTTGTTTCGTAAAGATGAAAAGTAAAGCCGCTGTGATCGGTATGCGCCTCGGCAATAGTGCCGCCCGGCGTTTGGCCGCTGGGGTAATGAAGGAAGCGAAAGAACGCTTCGGGCGCGCTTTTTTTAGCAATCTCCCCGAACCCATTGACACCGTGTTTTACCTCAAGCCGTTCGCCGAATTGTTCGATCATTGGTGCTGCGTGTTCACCCAAAGACTGGACGGCGGCAATAAAGTCGGCTGCCACTTTGTTATTGGTGGTTTCTACCGCCTCAAGAAGCGCGTTAAGTCCGCGAATAGAGAAGTCGAAGTTTTCTTTCGTGTCTCCATGGGGTCCTTCGCCGCTTTTTGATTCGTACCCCACACCGTTTTGAGTATTTTCGGCTGAAAAACGCCGCTTTATTTCTGGTGGCAGGTCGCAGAATGCTTTCCAGAGCGTTGCGGCGTGCTCAACTCCGTAGCGCAGGTCTTCGGGGTAGGTAATCATCTCAACGCCGTCTTTTTTGATATCGAGTAGTCTTTCGCTCATATGATTCTCCTTTGCTATTTGCACCGAGAATAGCAACTAGCAAGAATGAAAAAAAGAGAGGGAATGCTCTCTGGAAAATAGTCGCAATTATTATTTGATTAGTTTTTCTGAATGGTTTCGTCACAGAAAAAGGGAAGGGTATCGAGCGTTCCGTTTTTTAGGGCTGTAAGTACTTTTGGAATTGCAGCAATGCTATCAAATGGCCGAGAATCATTGACGATCGCCGCTTCAATAGGTGCCCAGTAGTTATGGCCGAATTCAGTTTTCTCGGTAAGTTCACCCATAACGCTGTCGGCATAACAAATAGGAAAGAGGACGTCCGAGAAGAGCTTGCCGGACTTATAGAGCTGCCTTCTTTCAATACCAAAGAGCCGAAAGGTGGCCTTAAGACCCGTTTCTTGTTGAAGCTTTCGGTGTGCGCCTTCAAGAAATGATTCGCCTTTTAAAATAGTGCCGCCCATGACGCCCACTTGGCCGTATGAGGGCTGTGAGCTGCGGGTTTGAGTGAGTATTTGTACTTCGCCGTCTTTAATCCGGGAGACGATGGTAATGACATTGATTTTAAACAAGCGGTTTGCCTGGTCGCTGGTGTGGTGAATGTCAGCCACGTATTCGCGGCCTTGGTCGGACAATCTATACCCCTCGGGCAGTTTTTCGACCAGCTGTTTGACTATAAGGGCTTTAAGATGATAATTGAACAAATCGTTAGGCGTGTCGGCCGGTTTCATGTCGCGGTAACGCAATATATCGGCATTTTTCAACCGGGAAATGATGTAGTTTTGTACCGAGGAAAGAGGCATTACTATCAGTATAACGCCGTGGCTTTATGGCTACCAAGCACAAGTGCAATAAATAATGGCCATAGGGGGTGGTATTTCTGCTTACCTTTAAGCTACAATAAAAACCAACTTATATTGTAAAACGAAAGATAGAATATGGAACCAGAAACGCGCGATACAACCGATATTTTTTTGTGGGCAAATAACACCGATGGAGTAAAGGGTGAGCTTGATGTAGAATTTTTTTTGTTTAACAAAAATTACACCCCGTATAGTACCCACTTTGCAAGCGATCTTAACGCCCAGATTAAGCCGCTATTTTTGTTTGACCTTATTAACTTTGTAAATATGGGCGCGGGTACCGGCCTGTCGGTACGCGACTTCGAGCTATCTGAAGGCGAGGAAAACACGCTACTTCGAACTGATCTTGCAAAAGTTGGCCGAGCTGAAACACTGATTCATCTTATTGAAAAAGAACGCCATGATATTGTAGAATTTTCGCAGGAAGAACACGAATTTAAGCGCATTAAAGGTATAGTGGCAAAGTTTACTCACAAAGATGACCCAAAAAAGGCATTCTACGCCGTAAAAGTAATTAGCCAGGGTAACGTACTAAACGGTGCTACCAGCTGGGAATTTCGTGATGGAAAATTTGGTACATTTCAGGCAGATGTTGGCCTTAAGGTGCCGGCCGACAACCAGGTGCTGATTGTGAACAAAGATATTTTTGTGTTTAACCAGAATAAATTTGAAAAATTGTTTAACTACGACTATAAAAAACAGGCGTTGGCCGACCAAAAGGTTGAAGAAATCGAAAAGCAGTTTAAACTGAGTTTTCCCGATGGGTTAGACCTTCAAAGTTTGGTACGCGAACGCAAGAAAATTGTTAATAAGCTGCAAAAAATGGAAATTGGTGCGGTTACCCAAGAGCAAGCGATTGAATACGCCGACCAGATGCAACTAGAGCTTATGACCGATGATGCCGGCGCGATTATTATTATGGACGGCAACGACCTCGATACGTTTGTAAATCTTATTAACGAAGACTATATTGTAAGTGAAATTACCGGTAAGCGTTACGAGATAAAAAGCAAAAAACTTCTGGATGATCCAGAAGGTGAGCCGCCGCGCGGATAAAGCTTGTTGGGGTAGGCTTGTCTTCTTGGAGCGTAACGCTCTAAGAAGACAATGCCGCCTACGGCCAGATTGTAGTGAGGTGACGACCACTGTTGGGGTCGAGCACTACGGTTACTACGGGTTGCGGATCGCTTTTCTTGTGGCGAACTTCTAACGCAATACCGCTGCGTCCTTTATACTTAGTACTACTAGTACGGATGTAACAGGTAGTAGCGAGATAGTTTACGGGTAGACTCAAGCGTGGTGCAACGGGGTAGAGGATGACTTCATCGAATTCGCGGTCGGCCGAAGGTGGCATTAGGTGGCTGTCAAACCACTCTACGACGCCATTTACCAATGCCTTGCTCCTCATATTGTCCGTGATTCTCATGGGAAACGCTCCTCGATCTGTATCTGGTCGATTGGGCCTTTTGTACTATATGATGATTCATGAATTAGCGCAACGATACCGGTATAAAAACACAATGGACGAGTGAAGCTGAGAGCGTGTATACTGGAAAGTAATGAATCAGGGGTTAGCGCTAGAAATCATGCTTTCGGGAGAAAGCGTTCTGCTTACCGGGCCAGCAGGTGCCGGGAAGACGTTTGTATTGAACCAGTTTATTCGGCTGGCCAAAGCCGAAGGGAAGCACGTGTCAGTGGCGGCTACTACCGGCCTTGCGGCAACACACCTAGGCGGTACAACTATTCACTCGTGGGCCGGGATTGGTGTTTCAGACCATTTGCCGCAAGGATTTGCTGAACACCTAGCAAAAGGACGACGTGAAATTATTGAAAAAACTGATGTGCTTATTATTGATGAGATTTCGATGCTGCACGATTACCGGCTGGATATGGTGGACGAAGCCTGCCGTTTGGTGCGGCGAAAAGATGAACCATTTGGCGGTATTCAGCTAATAATGAGCGGCGACTTTTTTCAGCTGCCGCCAATTAATAGGGGGGATTCACGGGCGGGTGGATTTGTAGTGCATAGCAACGTATGGCGCGAGCTTGACCCGACTATTTGCTATTTGCAAGAGCAGCATCGTCAGGACGATGAAGATTTACTTGATATTTTAAATGCGCTTCGGGCGGGCGACATTCGGCGGCATCATGCCGAAAAGTTACTGGCACGTGTCGATGAAGTGCCCGATCCCGATATGGTTTTAACAGAGCTCCACACGGTTAATATTGATGTAGACAAGTTAAACGAAGCTAAGCTTGACGACCTTTCCGGTGACGAACTTTTTTATACACAAACCACCACGGGCGCAGCAAACTATGTTGAGTCACTGCAACGCTCGGTACTGGCGCCTGAAACCCTACGGTTGAAAAAAGGTGCGCTGGTGATGGCGGTGAAGAACTCAACCGATCGCAAATACGCCAATGGAAGCCTGGGTACGGTTACCGATTTTGAGCCCTCAACAGAATATCCGATTGTTGAGTTTAGAAACAACCATACGGTAACTATGAGTCCAGACACCTGGGAGCTTCGTGATGGTGATAAAAAGCGGGCGAGTATTACGCAGATTCCACTGCGGCTTGCATGGGCGATAACGGTGCATAAAAGCCAAGGGATGACCCTGGATGCTGCCCGGATTGATCTTCGTAAAGCCTTTGTTGAAGGTATGGGTTACGTGGCTCTGAGCCGAGTAAAAAACTTGAACAACCTGTATCTTACGAGCATTAATAAGATGGCCCTTGCTGTTAGCTCCGATGCACAGGAAATCGACTCAACGCTACGCTCAAGGGCAGCAAATGACAGTAAACGGTTTGCTCATTTAGCTAAAAAAGCCGAGAAAAGAAAAACCGAACCGCCACCAGTAAAAAAACCAAAAAGTGATTCGGGCTGGGCTGAAAAAATTGCTAAAATGCGCGAAACGCATCCGAATGCCTACATGCCATGGAAGCCTCAAGACGATGAAACGCTAAAACAGGCATTTTTAAACGGAGCTACAGTAGAAGAGCTCAGTAAAAAACTTGGCCGCCACGAGGGAAGCGTCACGATGCGCCTGCAGAAGCATTTTGGCGAGGATATGGTTGCCTAAAGCATATGCAAAAACCTGATTCTCTCCATCATGGCTGGGTACTTCCCGCAAAAGAAACGCTATTTACGGTAGCCTCGGGTATTACGTTAGTACGTACGCTTATAGCGGTGACGTTTGCCGTGCTTGCGATTTTACACGACAACCAGTGGCTACTACTGGCTGGCCTTGCAAGCTACTGGGTAGGGGATATTTTGGATGGCATTGTGGCACGGGCGCTTCACCAGGAAATGCGTAGCGGCGCCGTGCTGGATATTATGGCCGATCGTTTGTGCGTGTCGCTCATTTATCTTACGTATGGCTATATGCATCCGGACATGATGTGGGCGATTGGCATTTATTTGGTTGAATTTATGTTTATTGATGGCTTTTTGTCGCTGGCATTTTTATTTTGGCCGCTACTTAGTCCGAACTACTTTTTCTTAGTTGATCGCCACATATTCAAACTGAATTGGTCACCAGCTGGCAAGGTAGTAAATTCATCGCTGTTTTTGCTTGCAACGGTGTTTATTGGCAGCCCCATTTTAAGTGCATCGATTGCGATTGTCGTAACTGGTCTTAAACTTTATTCGCTGAGGCGTTTATATACCCAAGTAATTCCTAACGTTTCTTTGAAGCCAGGCGCCCGGTAATTGTTTTAACAAGAGGCTTCTTGAGGCCGACAACCTTTATAGTGCCATCGCAGACAAAATTATTTCCAAGGGTTTGGCCGCGAAATGAAAACGGTTTGCCGGCCTGAATGACTTCAACCGATTTTGTGTAATTTGCTTTTTCAAGATCACCAATAATAAGGTCTCGTTCGAGGTTTGTATCGGGGTTATTTCGGTGGGTCAGTTGGCCGTATCGCCAACGAATACCAACCGGGCCAGTGTCATCGATAGCGGCGCCAATCCAAACCTTTTTTTCTGGGTGAAGCAGATGTCGCAGGTGTTTATGCCAAAATTTGAAATGAGTGGTCTCATGAGCAGGGTTGGCAGTGCCAAATTCCCAAAACCGTACATGGTGACGTGAACGAGCGCTCATTTTATCGTTCGCTGACTTTTGAAAACCAAGGTCGAATGGCTGATCGAAGAGGTAAAGGTTACTAAACGGTGCTCGCGGATAGGACTGGTTAAAAATGATCGAATACGCCTCGCGAAGCGTGCTTTTGAACGTTGTTTTGTCGGCCAGATACCAACCTGCATCTTCCATAGCTTTAATGAACTGTTTTTGGCTGTGGGCGACCACGGCAATATTAACGGGGTCAGCTGCCCAACCATCGCCAGTCGTGACGTACAGGGGGATGTGGTTTGGCTTTATAAATAGCCGAAATAAACGAATGAGAGCGGGTATGACCATATAGGCAAACATGCAGTAGAGCAGCAGTAGTACTACTACGGCAGGCAGTTGTTGATGGGCGTAGGGGTATATTCTAAAAATAGCCAGCCACACTACGGCGGCGCCAATCGCAAAGATAAGCACGCGCCATATCATCCGAAAAACTATCCCAAACATCTCGTTTCATTATACATGCCGGTCGCATAACGGTATAATAGGGTAATGCAGAAAAAACCGAGTCTCGCCTTTCCAAAGAAGTTTTTATGGGGAGCGGCAACCAGCGCACATCAGGTAGAAGGCGGCACTCATAATCAGTGGACCGTTTGGGAGCTAGAAAATGCCCAGTCAAAGGCTGCCCAGGCCAAGTTTCACTTTGAAGACCTTGAAAGCTGGTCGCGTATTGAGGTTGCGGCAAGTAATCCGCAAAACTATGTATCGAGTGGTAGTGCCGATCATTACAGCCGTTACGAGCAGGATTTTGACTTGCTACAAAAAATGAACATGAATGCGTTTCGCTTTAGCATTGAATGGTCGCGCGTAGAGCCCGAAGAGGGAGCCTGGAGCGTTGAGGCGGTCGAACATTATAAAAAGTATGCTGCAGAGTTAAAGCGGCGTGGCATCGAACCCGTGGTGACGCTGTTTCATTTTACGCTTCCGGTTTGGTTTATCGCCAAAGGCGGATTTGAAAAACGCAGTAATACCCAGTATTTTGTGCGCTTTGCCGAAAAGATGATTCGTGAACTTGGCACGAGCGTCCGGCTTATTATTACGATTAACGAACCGGAAGTCTATGCGTATGAAAGCTATTTTGCCGGCAACTGGCCGCCGAACGTCACAAGTAAAATAACGTTTTGGCGCGTTATGAATAATCTTGCCTACGCCCACAATAAAACGGCGGCAGCGCTCCACGGTATTAATCGCCGATACAAGGTGTCGATTGCTAAGAATTCTTGCTACTTTTATGCTGGTGATGACGCCTGGCTGAGCCGTAAAAGTGCCGAAATTATGCAATATTTTCAAGATGACTACTTTTTGAAAAAGGTAGTAAAAAGTTGTGATTTTATTGGGGTAAACTTTTATTTTAGTAACCGTGTTTATGGCTACAGGGTGCACAGTCCCGATAAAAAGGTAAGTGATATGGGCTGGGATCTCAGCCCCGGCGACATTCAATACGCGCTTGAACGACTTAACGAAAAATACCATTTGCCGCTACTGATTACTGAAAATGGCCTCGCTGACAGTGAAGATCAGCACCGGCAATGGTGGATTACACAAACGCTTATAGGCATGCAAAAAGCGATGGAAAACGGCGTAAAGCTTGAAGGGTATTTGCATTGGAGCCTGCTTGATAATTTTGAGTGGGACAAAGGCAGCTGGCCGCGATTTGGTCTCATTGAGGTAGATTATAAAACGCTTGAACGCCGCCTGCGTCCGAGCGCTCTGTGGTTTGGTAAAATCATTAAACATTTGAGGGAAAAATAACTATGAATAAACTTCGCCAATGGGATGATCCAAAAATTGTAGTGATTGGCGGGGGTACAGGAAGCTTCACGCTACTAAGTAGTTTAAAAGAATACACCCGGTCTATTACGGCGCTCGTTACTATGGCAGATGATGGAGGGAGCACTGGTGTTCTCCGCGATGAGCTCGGCGCATTGCCGCCAGGGGATGTGCGGCAATGTCTTGTTGCGCTTTCAAGTTCATCGGAGCTGCGGGATCTGTTTAACTATCGTTTTGAAGAAGGAAGCTTAAAGGGCCATGCGTTTGGAAATCTATTTTTAACCGCTGTTGAAAAAATGACCGGTGATTTTGCCCGTGGTATAGAGGTGGCAAGTGAAGTGTTGAATATTGTTGGTTCGGTAGAGCCTATTACGCTTACGGACGTTAAACTTGCTATGCGTGATGGCAACGGCGAGGAAACACACGGAGAATTTAAGATCGGGCATAAGAGGTTTAATGGCAGCGACCGGCCGCAGTTTTGGCTAGAGCCGCATGCTGTGCCGAATCCTAGGGCACTTGCAGCTATTGAGAATGCGGATATAGTCATTATTGCCCCCGGTAATTTATACGGCAGCCTCGCACCGGCGCTTATCGTGCCGGGCATTGGTGAGGCGTTAAAAGCGAGTGCGGCTTTTAAAATGTATGTATGTAACCTGGTTACGAAGCCAGGACAAACAGACGGCTTCACGGTAGGTGATTTTGCGAGCGAGATTGAGCGGCTTGCCGGACGACCGTTTCTTGATGCGGTACTTTTTAATGCCGAGAGACCAGATGCGGCACTACTGAAAAAATATGCAGCCGAAGGCGAGCTTGCGGTGCTTTTAGATGAAGAAGAATCAAAAAACGCATCATATAGCGTGCAGGGTGCGAACTTGCTTTCCGGGCAAATTTGGCAAAATACCAATGGTTCCGATTCGTTAGCAGAAACGCGTACGCTGATTCGCCATGACACAAAGGCTCTGGCGAGTGCTATTATTGAACTATATGAGCATGAACGCAAATAAACTTCGAGCCGATTCTGTCTTCTTTGTGTTGGATTTTGATCGTACGCTTGGAAATACCGGCAAATTTCATGATTTTCTTGAAATGGTTATTGAACAGGAAACGGAAATTAAAGCCAGTCAGCTTCGCACGGCAAGATTTGATGCTGAAGCGCGCGGGAAGTCGTTTGATACGGTTGACTATTTGCGTCAATTTTTAAATGCCTCGGGCAGTGAAAAGACCTGGCAGCAAATTCAAAGAGTATTTATCGCGCGTATCCAGAACGAGGATATGCTCGAGCCCTACGCTGCAGAGTTACTCCAACTACTTAAAGCTAAAAAGCTGCCGCACGGAATTATTACATTTGGCGGAGAAGCGTGGCAGCTGGCAAAACTTGAGGGTGCGAATTTGCTCAACGTGCCGCACGTGGTAACGCATATTCAAGAGAAAGGAAAAATATTGACGGGTTGGAAGAAGGTCTCGGGTGATTTTATCGTTCCGCCGGCGCTAACGCATGACTTTAGGCCGCTTACCGTGACGGCTATCGTATTTCTTGATGATAAATCGGTAAGCTTCAGGGGGATTCCCGAGGGAGTCTATGGTATACGCGTACGACCTCCAGAGGGTCTTGAGCTTGCAACGCAAAAAGCTACTTTGCCTGGCGGTGTCGCAGATGTAAATGGAATACAGTCTGCAATTGAGTTACTTTCGAGTGATGAGTACAATAATATACTTGACAAAGCATAAACATAATGCTAAACTAAATTTATCATGACAGAGAAAACAAAAAACACCACCAAAAAACAAACGGTCGAAGCTGAAGAGAATGTAGCTGCAGTAGTTACTTCGCATTTGAGCCAGGACCTTAAGAGCTCACTTCTTATTGTCTCACTGGTTGCGAATTTGGCTGTACTTACTGCCTGGATTGCCATTCAGGTAACAAGCCAGTACGATTCACAGCTTGTAAGCTTCTTGTTTAGCCGCTAAGAATACACGTAATTCATAGCTAAAAGTACCACGCCAGTGATGTCGTGGTACTTTTTGTGACCCCCGTTCTTTGATGTAGTTTTCCACTGTACTGTGGAAAACATCATTACACCACATTCCATTTCGTTTAAAATAGGGGTTGTCGTGGGTAATTGTGGGTATTATAGTAAGGCCAGTGGAAAGAAGTGGGTAACCACCAAAAAACAAACAGCCACTACATCATTAAAATAACCAAACGCACAAACAGCTGATTTTCAGCAAAGGCACCAAAAAAGCGATGGATTATTTCGAACGAAAGCTTGATGACAAGCGTCGGTTAACCATACCGGCTGAACTTCGAAATGAACTTGCAAGCGGTGTCGTGCTGACACGAGGCTTTGGCCAGTATCTTCATCTTTACCCACAAACCGTGTGGGACAGGGAAGTGGAACCGGCATTGGGTGGCAGTATTCTCGATGAGAAGATCGCCGATCTCAATGTGAAGTTTCGCCGTGGCAAAACTGGCGCCGATCTCGACCAAAAACAAGGTCGGGTAACAATTGAGCAGCACTTGCTTGATTACGCTGGAATTGACAGGGAACTGGTTGCAGTTCGAGCTGGCGCGTATTGGCGAATTTTACCTGCCGATGCCGAAGTGTAGACAGCAGATGATGGTTCTTTGACAATTTAAAGATAGTAAAGAGATAACTCTCGAGATCAACTATCTGACAGTATGGGTAGTGGACATGCGGCACCACACAAAAAACGCCGTTGCACCTTCCTTTAAAACACAACACCTCCCAAAAAACTCCACCTCACACACATAAGTCTCTCAACCAAGCGAGGCGCGGGTATGAGTTACACTGTAACCCCCGTAATCCGTTTGGACACTTATTACAAAAACAAACACACCCAAAAAACAAAAAAATATACCTATACTGTCAGTTAGGTGATCTCGAGTAAATCGAATTTAAATCTAATATCCGATAACCTTACTACCAATTCTTTCAATAATAGCTCCGTGCGGTCAATTTCACGAATTAGCGATGTAAATTGTCCGGCTCTCACATATTCTTGAAAGAAGGTAGCAAGTTTCTCGGATATTAGATAAGATTAGGTTTATGAGTATCAAAGAACATCCACCACAATTTTTACATGTTCCAGTTTTGCTAGATGCAACGCTTGAAGCGCTAAAGCCCAAGAAGGAAGAGAAATATCTTGACCTGACGGCGGGTTACGGCGGTCACGCTGCGCGTATTTTAGAAAAAACTGAAAACTTTACCGGATCCGTTTTGGTTGACCGCGATGAATTTGCTATTGAGCATCTTCAGGCGTTTGGCGAAAAGGGCACACGGCTGTTGCATACCGATTTTGTGAGTGCCGCCAAGGTACTTATAGAAGAAGGCAAGCAATTTGACATTGTACTTGTTGATTTGGGGGTGTCATCACCACAGCTCGACATGGACGAGCGAGGGTTTTCCTTTACAAAAAATGGTCCGCTCGATATGCGAATGGATCGTCGGCAAGAAATATCAGCAGAAACGTTGGTAAATACTTGGCCAAAAGACGAACTAGTACGTATTATCATGACCTACGGTGAAGAGCCACTGGGCTTTGCACGGCGGATTGCCGATGCGATAGTTGCCGGCAGGCCGCTTACCGACACAAAGGAACTCGCAGAGCTCATTCGGGCAGAATATCGTGGCAAATGGAAAAAAATCCATCCTGCTACGCGCACATTTCAAGCCCTCCGAATCGCGGTTAACGAAGAGCTACGGCAAGTTGAAGAATTACTGCCGCTTATCCCCCAATTATTACAAACGGGCGGGCGAGTGGGAATTATCAGCTTTCATAGCTTAGAAGACAGGTTGGTCAAGCGATACTTCAGCGAACAAAAGAACGCTGGATACGAAGCCGAACTTGTGATTTTGACTAAAAAACCGCTTGCAGGAGACATTTACGATGTTCACAATCCGCGTTCACGTAGTGCAAAACTACGGGTCGCAGTGAAAAAATAAAACAAAAAAGGGAAGGGGCAAAACACCATGCCAATTCACATTCCAGTACAAAACGAATCAGTACCAACAGTAGTTACTGTTCGTTTTAACTAACAAAAATTGATGTGCCTGCCCGTTTGTGGCGGGCGCATCGCCATGAAAACATAAAAATAAAAAGTAGAAAAATAACCATGTCATACCAACGAACAACTCAGTTTAGTTCTCGTCGCGCCGGTACCTGGAATCGTAACCAGAACACTGTTGCTTTCGCCTCGAACGTGAAACTCGGCCCTGTGACTCATACGGTGCTTGTTGCCCTTATGATTACGGTGCTCGGTTTGATATACTTGACCCAAGCCACCCGTGCTACCGGATACGACTACGAAGCACAAAAGATTGACAGTAAGATTGCCGATTTGACTACCAAAAAGACTGATCTTGAGGTTGAAAATGCCCGCCTTACTGCATTGGATACGGTACAAAACAGCAGTGTAGCGCGTGAGATGACAAAACCTGCGCAAACTGACTATGTTAACGAATAGAATACATATATGCAATTAGATTTAAAAATAGGTAGCCGTCCGCGAACCCTCGCCATTTTGACCCTTGTCATTATGGCAATTTTTGTCGTTCGTTTGTTTTATCTGCAAATTGTTCAGCACGACTACTACGTGACTCAAGCAAATAAAGAACAGTTGAAGCAGCTGATTATTCCGGCAAAGCGCGGTGAAATTTATGCAATGGATGCGGGTAGCCCGGTGAAGTTAGTGTTGAACGAAACGGTATATACGGCCTTTGCCGACCCGAAAGTGGTAGAAAAACCCCAGGAAATGATAGATCTTATTCACAAAGTGGCCGGCGGAAATGCACGACAGAACCTCGATGCGTTACTACTCAAAAAAGAATCACGCTACCAAATACTTGCGACAAAAGTAACCCGTACGCAGGCAGAATTAATGAAAAAGTCACACCTTAAGGGGCTGGGTTTTCAGCAAGAAACCCAGCGCGTGTATCCTGAAGGCCAGCTGGCAGCTCAAACGCTTGGGTTTGTTGATGGTGAAGGGAAGGGCCGCTATGGTATTGAGCAAGAGTTGAATAAGCGGTTGACAGGTTCGGACGGCTTGCTTCAATCGGTAACCGATGTTAGCAATGTGCCGCTCACGATTGGCAACAATAACATCAATAAAACGGCAAAAAACGGTGATAATGTGGTGCTCACGGTTGATCGAAATATTCAGGCCTACAGCGAACGCGCACTTGCCGAGGGATTAAAGCGATCCAAGGCAAGCGATGGCAGCGTTATGGTGATGGATCCACAATCGGGCAAAGTGCTTGCTATGGCCAATCTTCCTACGTATAACCCTGCAGAATACAACAAGGTTCAAAATGCTGCTGCATTTAATAACGGAACGGTGAGCGCACCATACGAGCCGGGTTCTGATGTAAAGACCCTGACAATGGCTACGGGGTTGGATAAGGGCGTAGTCGAGCCGAATTCAACCTATAAGAATACCGACTCTATTAAAGTGGAAGACCGCACAATTACCAATGCTACCAAGGGTCAGACAGGTACGATTACGTTTCAGCATGCACTGAATTATTCGCTCAATACAGGGTTTGTCACGGTGGCGCAGCGGCTTGGTGACGGCAATAATATTACTCGGGGTGCGCGCGACACTATGTATGATTATTTTCATAATAAATTTGGCCTTGGGCAGCTGACCGGAATTGAAGTAGCAGGTGAAGTGCCTGGTACGGTAATACCCCCAACCGATATAGACGGTGGGGCGGTGCGCTATTCGAACATGGCCTTTGGCCAGGGGCTCGATGTCACTATGGTGCAAGTATGTGCGGCCTTTGGCACGATTGTTAACGGAGGTACATACTATACGCCAACAGTGCTGGCTGGTACGATGAGCGATGACGGAGAAAGCTTTGTATCGGCAGTCGCTAAACCTGCCAAGCAGAACGTTATTGCACCGACCGCCTCAAGCAAAGTGCGGGCAATGATTCACGAGGCTCGAACGGCGTTTTATGCCGCCCAAGACAGGAAGGGGTACTATGTTGGAGGAAAAACAGGAACATCGCAAACGATTGAAAATGGCAAGTACGTTGACAATCAAACCGTTGGGACGTATTTGGGCTTTGGCGGCGATAGCGAAGCAACCCCTAGGTATGTCATAATGGTGCAAGTATCGGGCAAGGGCATGAATCTTGCAGGGAATACCGATGCTCTTCCAATTTTTACTGATATTTCTAACTGGATGCTTGATTACTTGAAACTGCAACCGAAAGGATAAATGATATGGTGCTGACGCAATTTACAACTGAACTAACGGGGACATTTTTGCTAAGCGTAGCGGCGTTTCTGCTTGCAATGCTGCTGACACCTTTTTATACCTTTATGGCGTACCGGTATAAGTTTTGGAAAAAACAGCGTCAAACAAGCACCACTGGCGAGGCCCTCGAAGTATTTACGAAATTGCACGCCGATAAATTTAAACGTAACATTCCAACGATGGCTGGCATTATTGGTGTGGTTTCTATTGCAGCGATTACACTTGGGTTTAACCTTAACCGTGCCGAGACATGGTTGCCACTTGCCGCACTGATAGGCGGTGGGGCAGTAGGGCTGCTTGATGACGTTATTAATATTCGGGGACAAGGGTTAGGCGTGGCGGGCCTTCGTTCAAGTTTGAAATTTTTAATGATTACGATTTTAGCGGCTTTTCTTGGGTGGTTCTTTTATGTGAAGCTTGGCTATACCAGCGTACATTTGCCGTATCTTGGTGATTTTACCCTTGGCTGGGTAATTGTACCTCTGTTTGTATTGGCTGTGGTTGCTACCAGTAACGCAGTGAATATTAGCGATGGACTTGACGGGTTAGCCGGTGGGCTGCTGGCAATTAGCTTTGGAACCTTTGGCGTGATTGCGCTTTTACAGGGTCATGTACTACTTTCGGGATTTTGTTTTACGGTAGTGGGCGCGCTGCTCAGTTATCTGTGGTTTAATATTTATCCGGCCAGGTTTTTCATGGGTGACGTAGGCAGTTTTGCCTTTGGTACCAGCCTGGGTGTTGTGGCGATGCTGACAAATACGCTGTTTCTTCTTCCTATTATCGGTATTATATTTGTGGTCGAAGCAGGTTCGAGCGTTATTCAGATTGCCAGTAAGAAGCTATTTCACAAAAAAGTATTTTTGTCGGCACCAATTCATCACCACCTTGAGGCTGGGGGCTGGCCCGAAACAAAAGTAACCATGCGTTTTTGGGTTATAGCCTGCGTGGCGGCGTTTATAGGAATTTTGCTTGCTCTTGGTGGAGGTCATATTTAAAATGATGCAGGCATCGCGGGCAGTAGCAACCAGGCTTGGTGAGGTGGCACAGCAAAGTATTGTGCGCCGTCATCGGCCAGACTATCAGATTGTGCTGTATATGGGCCTTTTGATGTTGCTGGGGCTTATTATCATGTATGCCATTGGACCGCAACGTGCCAACGTGCTTAATAACGCCTATGGAACCGATTATTACACCAGTATGTATTTTTTCCTTAAGCAGATGGCAAGCTTGGCGCTGGCACTCGGAGCTTTTGTGGCCTTAGCGATGCTTCCGTATAAATGGATTCAAAAATATGCCGGAAAGATACTTCTTACCGGTTTTATCGCATGTTTAATTTTGGCATTTACCGGCTGGATCGGTCTTGAGGTGGCGCAGTGTAGCCTTGGAGCGTGTCGCTGGTTTGACCTTGGACCACTGGGAAGCGTACAACCGGCCGAGTTGTTGAAATTTGGCCTCATGGTATTTACTGCTGGCTTTTTGGGTATGCGTATTAACCAGGGGAAAATAAACGATCTTCATAAAACACTTATTCCTCTTGGCGCGTTGGTACTCCTTGCGGTATTTTTTGTGATTGGTCTGCAAAAAGACATGGGAACGGGTATTGCAATGTTGGCTATTTTAAGCTGCATGATGATGGTGGGTGGTGTCAGTAAAAAAATTGGAGCCGCATTACTTGGAGGTGCGTTACTTATGGGGGTCTTGTTGATTTTCATTGCACCGCATCGAGTCGAGCGTATCACTACCTTTTTGGCCGGTGACACGACCTCTACTACAGAGGCAGATGATGCGAATTACCACATTACTCACGCTAAAATTGCCATAGGCAGCGGGGGGTTCTTCGGCGTGGGTATAGGCAACAGCGTGCAGGCAACCGGGTATTTGCCAGAGGCTATTAACGACTCCGTGTTCGCTATTATGGGCGAGACGTTTGGTTTTCTTGGCTTAACGCTTATTCTACTGCTATTTACGGCGCTTCTGATGCGGCTGCTGCGCGTAGCCGACCATTTACCGGATATGTGGATGAAACTGGCTGTAGCGGGTATATTCGGCTGGCTGGCTGCGCATGTTATATTGAATGTAGCAGCAATGATAGGGGTATTTCCATTGACAGGTATTACGCTTCCGCTACTTAGTTTTGGCGGTACCAGCATGATATTTATTGCAGGAGCGCTGGGCCTTGCATTCCAGCTGTCGCGTTACACCGTACATGGATCTGTAAATAAGGAGAAAAGTTATGAGAATCTTGGCAGTCGGCGGGGGATCGGGCGGCCACGTTACACCGGTCGTCGCGGTACTTCGTGAGTTAAAAGAAAAAGATGAGTACGCCGATATCCGTTTTTGGTGCGACTACAAGTTTGCGCCTGAAGCCCGGGGTATTATAGGCCATTTTGATAAAACCGTACCCGTACATACTATCGTAGCAGGGAAGTTGCGCCGTTATCATCATCTGAAGTTCTGGCAGCATTTTATTATTCCATCGGTTTTCTGGCCGAATTTACGCGACACAGTCCTCGTTGTTGTCGGGTTCATTCAGAGCTTTTTCAAATTGTTGATGTGGCGGCCGGACGTTGTATTCACTAAGGGCGGATTCGTCTGCTTACCTGTAGGTATGGCGGCAAAATTGCTTAATATTCCGCTGGTTATTCATGACTCCGACTCTCACCCGGGCCTCACTAACAGGGTGCTTGCCAAATGGGCAACAACTATTGCTACTGGTGCGCCGCTTCATAACTACCCGTACCCCAAGGAAATTTCGCACTATATAGGTGTGCCGATTGCCAAAGAATTTTTGCCGCCTACCGAAGAACAACGAGCAGGTAAAAAAGCCGAATTGGGTTTTGACCCAAAACGCCCGCTAGTAGTAATAACTGGCGGCGGCCTCGGTTCGCGGCGTATTAACGATGCAGTTGCCAAGCGACTCTCGGAGTTACTGGGTATTACCTCGGTTATGCTGCTATCGGGCACGCAGCAGTACGATGAACTGCGAGCGACCACCCCTGAAAGCGATGATCGATTTCAGTTACACGCCTTCATTAACCAGGACATGCCGGGTATTTTGGGCGCTGCGGACATTGTGGTAGCACGAGCCGGAGCGACCACAATACTTGAACTCGCCTCACTAGCACGACCCACGGTATTGATTCCAAACGGCTTCCTTACTGGTGGCCATCAGCTTAAAAATGCAGCCGAATATGCCAAAGATGGTGCAATAGAAGTAGTCAACGAAGACGAGCTTGACGCGAATCCTCAGCTGCTGGTCGATACACTCACTTCGCTTCTTGTTAATAAAGCGCGCCTAAAAGAGATGAGCACGCTATTTCATAGTTATGCTAAACCTCGTGCTGCGGGCGAGATGGCAGATCTTATTTTAGACGCAGTAAAATAAGCATAAGTTTGCTACAATTACACTAGTATTTATGGCGTTATTTTCAAAAAAATCATCTTCAGATGCGCCTCGCCGCCGTACGCAATCACGAGCTGCGGTAGAGCGCGCCACTCAAAGCAGCCTCGATGAGCGGTATACGTTTAAGCGCAATCGAACGTTAACAGGAAGTTTATCTTCCCAGGTGGCAAGTACGAGTGAATCAAAGGCCCAACTAAAGTCTCCCCGTGTTCATGCGCACGAACTGACTACGAAGCGCAGACACCTGGGTGCAGTCCTGCTACTTGTACTTGCAAGCGCTGCCATACTGTATGGCCTTATTGCGCAGTTTACCGCTGGTGTTGTGGTAAAGGCTCAAGATTTATCCGTGCAGCTAGATCCAGGTTACGAAGAGGCTATTCAGTCGTATTTTGCCACGCGCCCTATTGAGCGTCTTCGTTTTTTGGTTAATACCGAGCAGCTAAACGATTACGTGCAGGCAAAAACCCCTGAAATTGCCTCGGTTAAAGTAAACGGCTCGGCCGGATTTGGCAAGTCGCGCTTTGTCGTTGTAATGCGTGAGCCTATTGCCGGCTGGAGTATTAACGGCCGCCAGCAATATGTTGATTCAAGCGGCGTACCGTTTGAGCGAAACTATTTCTCTTCTCCTCAGGTGCAGATTGTTGATAACAGCGGTGTGCAGATTCAAGCCGGTCAAGCAGTAGCCAGCAACCGCTTTCTAGCCTTTGTGGGGCGTGCTGTCGGGCTTACTAAAACGCAAGGATTTAAAGTAACGCAAGTGATTATTCCCTCTGGGACAACCCGGCAGGTAGAACTGCGGCTCGGTGGCATTGGTTATCCAATAAAGTTATCGGTCGATAGGGCAGCGGGCGAGCAGGTAGAAGATATGGCACGAACGCTGCGTTGGCTGAACGCTCGTAAGATAACACCACAATACCTTGATGTCCGTGTAAGCGGAAAAGCTTACTACCGATAAGGCAGGTAAACAGGAGTCCACTTCCTCGCTTCCAAGTGGTGTTCTATTTTTGTTCTATTCAGAATAAACAATGCACATAAAACTATATTATTATATTAAAAATAATAAAAAGCAAGTAGGGCAGGGAGGCTTAAGATAGAGAAGGCGGGGTAGTAAGACTACAAAAATATATACTAGGCAAAAAGTCAAAAAACATATACTGTAATATAGAAAAGCAAAAAGTCAAACCTTGCACTGGCAGGAGTGTGGATAACTAATAACAAGCTGCCATTTAATAATTACAAAGTCCGTGCTGGAGAGTGCCTGGCCCCAGCCAATAAACAGTGGTGTATAACAATAACAATAATGTATATATACTAAAGTATATATACATTCGTTGTAACGGCGGTCGGTGCAACGTAGCAAGGCACGGCCCTATTTAGTGGTAGTAGGCATGTAAATAGATGCATACTGAATCATCTATTGTTTATATAGTTAATGTCGTAAAAGATATATTGTGCGACACATAATCACACTTAACCATTTGGCTAATAAAATATAATTACAAAAATAAATTCTGCCCTGCGGCTTTATATTTTTTTAAATTTGTACTGCCCTGCTTGTGGCTTTGTCTTTAAACCGTCTGTCTTTATGGGCTTTTTACGTACTATGATAATCTTGACGGCTATTATTGGCGCTTATTCTTCATCTATAGATTGATAGCCTAGTTGATACTGTACAATTAAAGTTATAACTAATGTTCTATTTTTGTTCGATACTCAAACGCGGTATAAAACTCTATTCTCTACTCGTTGTTCTGCTTTCTCGAACCTGCTCCCCTCCCGGGGTAAAAGGAATTGTAATATAACATATTTTATGTTAAAATATAATTAATCATCTACCGAAGGAGTAGTCGTGACTAGTACGTGTTTTCCGCATCACCGTCTCGCTTCCATGCCAGATGCTGAGCTGCGAGGAATCTACTTCGCGCAGCAGCAGTCATCCTGTGGCTGTGCGAAGCACTACGACCTCTCAAGTGATGAGAGGAGCATCGAAGAGTATCGAGATTGGCAGGAGGCTGTGTTTTCCGCAATGGAAGATCGTGGCTTCTCGATCCAAGAGGTCGAGGAGACTCAGCCGCTCACCTGCCCAGGGTGTGGCAATGGTGTCGAGGTGACCTCGGGTGAGTGTGGTGATATGTTCGCCGTCTGCACTAACTGTCAGACCTATCGTCAGTTCGGCGATCACATGGACTGCAGTTTTGGCCCTGTTGTGACAGGAACGCCGATTGCGTCCGCCTGAGAGCTGATGCCATATCTGCCAAGCTTTTGCTTGGCACCCCGTTCGCATTATTAAATATGCGAACGGGGTTTTTGTTTATTACTTATTTTATCGTAAACGAATCTCTGTTTCTCTAGATGAATCGAGTGGTTGTGGATGCTGTTGTTGCGGTGGTGCCTGGGGAGCTGGTGAAGAAGACTGTGACTGCCCGCCACCTACTGGAGGCAGGCTACCGCCCTCCCCTGCTGCGCCTGAGGATGGTTTGCGTTTTCGGTTGCGACTGCGTTTACGCTTTGGTGGTGCGCCGTCTTCTGCTGGGGCTGGAGCGTTAGGGTTTGTGGGCACAGAAGAGGCTGCAGGAGCCGATGGAGCGTTGTTTTGTTGCGGTGGCCTAGGGGCGGCGGATTGTTGTGCTGGGGCACGCTGGGCATCGGGGGTGACTACCTGTGACTGGGCGTTAATCGGCCACTGTTTTTGGGCGGGTTGCGGGGCTTTTGGCGGTGGGGTTTGCGGCTGAGTAGCAGCGGTAATTTCGGCTTCAATATCTGCCCGGTTACGGCTATACAGGCGGCGGGTGTTTTCAATGATTTTACCAGTGTTATCGATTTGCGGTGGCGGTAGTGTAAGGGTGGTGGCACTAAAAGCCGGTGATTTTTCGCCGCTGATAACCATGTTGATAATAAAGTGACGGTTGTGCATTTGCAGCAGGTCGTTTGGTTCAAACTGCGGCTCGAACTGCTTGGAAAGAATCGGGGCGTCATCGGCAGATACGCGGAACGTGATCATGGTACCAACGTTACCGAATACGGCGTTACGCACGGTGTCGCTCATCTGTGAAATGTACTGGTTGGCTACGGTAAGGTTAAGGCCGTATTTACGAGCTTCGGACAAAATGGTTGCGAAACTGTCGGTGGCGAAGTTTTGGAATTCGTCTACATAGAGATAGAACGGACGGCGGTCATTAATATCGGGAATGTCGGAGCGGCTCATGGCTGCCAGCTGAATTTTGGTTACCATGAAGGCACCTAAAATCGAGGCGTTGTCTTCGCCAATGAGCCCTTTTGAAAGGTTAACGATCAGAATTTTGCCTTCATCCATGATTTCGCGCATATTGAAGGTCGACTTTGGCTGGCCAATGATATTACGGATAACTGGGTTGGCGGTAAAGGCCCCCACCTTGTTGAGTACCGGTGCGATGGCTTCAGCCTGAAACTTTTCCGTCCAGCTGGCAAACTCAATGTTCCAAAACTGTAATACTACGGTGTCGGTGCAGTAGCCGAGTGTTTCTTTGCGGAACTTTTTGTCGGTAAGCATGCGGGTAATGTCGAGCATGGTAGTGGTTGGGCGGTCAAGCAGCGCCAAAATGGTGTAACGCAAAATATACTCAAGACGTGGTCCCCAGCTTTCGCCGAACATACGCTTGAGCACCCCGATTACCTCGGAGCTAATATTGGTTTTGTGGGCTGGGTCGGTGACCTCAAGCGGGTTAAACCCAAGCGGATAACCGGTATCGGCCGGGTTAAAGTACACCACGTCTTGCAGGCGTGAGCCCGGAATGAAGCGCATATTATCTACGGCAAAGTCACCGTGAGGGTCGATGATTGCGTAGCCCTGGCCATGGAAAATATCGCTAAGCGCAAAAAGTTCGAGCGTTCCCGACTTACCGGCACCAGTTTGTCCAATAATATAGACGTGACGTGAACGGTCACTACGCAGCATACCGAACTGGTGGTTGATGCCGCGAAAGTTGGTGAGACCAAAGGCACTGATGTTCTCATCGATAGCATCATTACCGGTAATAACCGGCAGTTTGGCGGGTGGTTCAGCCGTTTTTGTGCTGGCCCAGACGATATTTGGGGTTTCTACATTGGTATGCGGTAAATGGAAGACACTGGCGAGCTCTTCGATATTGAGGATGTATCCCCTATCCATAAACAGGCGGGCTTTATAATTAGCTAGGTCTTCTTTTTTGAAGCTGGTGTTAGTCATGCGAAAGCCATTGAGGTTGGTACTGTTATACTGTTTAAATGTTCCTACAATTGCCTGCATGCGAAGCTTGGCGTTGACAGTGCTCTCCCCCAAGTAGGCCATGCGGATTTTTACCTGGTAGCCAAGCTTTGTTGCCTTCTTTTCGGCTTCGGCAATACGGGTCTTGTTGCGATCGGACAGTTCTTTAGGTGCTGAGCCGCCTGGACCGTCTTCGGGTGGTTTTGAAAGTGCAGCGAAGAAGCCCCCTACCCATTTGAAATTGAACCCGTCTCCACCAAAGATGGCAAAGGGGTTACCATTTTTGACGCTGTGGATCCACTTGTCGGATGATTTATGCCAGTCATCGGCCAGTGGTCGAACCAGTACTTGTACCCATAGTTCTTCGCCGGTAGACTCGAGTTTGGCAAGCGTACCAGTGACGCCTGCCAGCGGGTCGACCTCAAAACTCTGGAAGGTTTTAATAGGTAAAAATTCGCTGTCGGTTAGGGTAAGTTCGGAGGTGTAAATGACGCTGTGGCGGCGTTCATGGACAACGTAGTCTTCATCGGCGGAGTGAATTTGCACGCTTGGATATTGCGAGTAGATTTGGCCTTCTACGAAACTCTGCAGGGTTTTTGGCACCCATACATAAAACCGAATCTGACCATTAACCGAAGCAATTTCAAAGCTCAGGTGCTCTTGCATGCCGGCGTTGTATTTTAGCTCTTGCTTGTCGCGCAAAATACCGTGAAGGCTGGCAAACAGCTGCTCGGCGGCAAGTTCGGATTTGTCGTTGGCTTTTGGTATCTCAAGCGTTAAAAGAATGCTCTCGGTTGCCTTAATGGTATCGATGCGGCGATAGTTGCGAAACGTAAGGAACGCGAGCACAAGCACGATTGGAAGCCAAACGTACCATTGTAACAATAAATTAATCATCCACAAAAGAATGGTCATATCTAACCTCTATTGTCCCATCTGTGTTCGCGCTTTGCAAGCGGGCTATTTTTTTGGCTCGTTGAAGGCGTAGGTTGCTTTAGCAACGCGTTTGAACTGTGATTTGCTTTGTAGGTTTAAGAGAATAGTCGTCTCTTTAACTTGGCGGCTTTTTAATACCCGCTTAACAATTTCATCGCGGTGAAGCGGTTCTTTGGCGGTTTTTAGGACATCGGTAATGATATCGGCAACAGTTCCCTTTGAGAAGCCCCAGTTGTCGAGTGCGTAAATGCCACGGCCGATCAATACGAAGCGCTTGTCTTTGATGAGTTCGTTATGAATTGCCTGTGTTGTAACATCTTTTCGCTTGAAGTCGCTGTCCTTAATAGACTTGGCGATATCGGAAAAGTGCATTGGCGTACCGTTTTCGGCTAAAATCACGTAGATTTTATCGCGAATGTTCTTTGGGTTAACGGTTGGCCATTTTGTAAGACCCCAGTTGTCCTTAAGGTGAGCAAGGTGTTTGCTGGCACTGGCAAGGGCGCGAACCTGTGTTGGGTTTTCGTGTTTTAGTTTGCTGTGGAGTTCTTCGATTTGAAGTGGTTCACCATGTTTTTTAATGGTTTTTACAATTTCATCAACGTGGGCTTTGATTTTCTTTTCATCGGCGTGTTCTTTAATACCAATAGTGTGGTGGTAATGGTCGTTCTCGCCTACTACAACGAGGTTTGGGGAAAGTTCGGCAATAAAGGCAACGTGGGCACGATGGCGGGCATCATGTTTATCACCGACAAGTCGGGCGGTGATGTCCTGAACACGGGCAACACGGCCGCTTTCAGAAAGGTCACGAATAAGAGTACGCTCTACATCGTGGATAGCAGGAACTTTGTTGTCTTCGGCAGCGATTTTAAGACGAATCAGAATAGCTTTTTCAAGCTGGCGAACACGTTCGCGGGTAATGCCAAGGAGCTCACCAATCTGTTCGAGGGTTTCGCGGCGGTCAAAAAGGCCGAAACGACGGGTAATAATCTCGCGTTCGCGATCTTGCTCAATAACTTGTAGAATCTCGCTCACTGCATTTTTAAGGGTAGTAGCGGTATCAGGGTGTACGTTTTCGTCCATGACCTTTTGGTTTCCTTCCTGTGTTACCTCGGAAATTAGCATTTATTTATATCTGTATGTGATTATAGAACAATATGTCTGCAATGTCAAATACTTTTTCTCTATAGCTAATTATAGCATGAAGTAGACGCATATAGTAAAGAGTGTTTTGAGACTTTCTAAAAGCTTATGATATGGTCTGGCTGTGGATAAAACGCTACCTAAACAGTAAAATAATTGACTGCTAAGGTAGCGAGGACAGGAGTGTCACTCGCAAGGCGACAGCGCTTTTAGGTGCTAGTCGCCTGGCCTGCGTGAGCTTTAGCTAGATACAACCCCCATCTCAATGAGTATGTCGGTTATTTCCTTCAAGATCGTTGAGGCCTTCTCGGGGGTTGCTTCAAGCTGCTGCCTCAGCTTCTCGAGTTCCCCGTTGAGCCTGACGTTTCTCTCCTGAATGCTTTCTTGCATTGTGAGTGCTCCTGTCCTGTAAAGGTGAACAAAAACTGTCCATCCCGACTCAAGTCGTGTGACGAATCGCTAATATTATATTAGCATAAATACTATAAAGTGTCAATTTTAAGAAACCTGAGTCTCAAAACCTCCCTTCGGGTGCTGCCCCCAAGGGTCACCCGCAGTTGGAGGTTTTGAGGCTCAGATTAAGAAGCTTTACGCTTGAAGGTTTTGCGGGCTTTTTTGGCTGGTGATTTAGCTAGTAACTCTTTGGCTTGGTCGTGAGTTATAGAGGTGGGTTCGGTATCTTTGGGGATTTTGGCGTTCTTTTTGCCATCGGTAATATAGGGACCAAAACGGCCGTTTAACACTTTAATGCCATCGCCAAAATCGGCAACGTTCTTTTCGGCTTCGGCTTTTACCTTGGCAACGTATAGTTCGCGGGCTTCTTCGAGGCTAATGGTGTGCGGGTCGTGCGGTTTGATGCTGACAAACAGCTTGTCGACAACAATATAGGGGCCAAACCGGCCAATGTTTGCTTTTATTTCTTTGCCGTCTTCGGTTTTACCCACCAGGCGTGGCAATTTGAACATTTCAAGCGCTTGTTCGAGCGTAACGGTCTCGATTTTACTCCCGGTAGGAAGCGGGGCGAATTCGGGCTTGGGGTCATCGGACTGCTCGCCTTTTTGCAGCATGGGGCCAAAACGGCCAAAGCGAGCAAAAATAGGCAGACCGGATTTTGGATCGTCCCCTACATGGCGGGTTTGGGTGGCTTCGGCACGGGAAATATCGGCACTTGCCTCTACCAGCTTATGAAATGGCGTGTAGAAGTCGTGAAGGACCTCAATGCGGTGTTTTTTGCCGGTAGCGATTTCATCGAGCCTGTCTTCAACGGATTTTGTGAAATCGTAATCCATTACCTCTTTAAAGTGTTTGACCAAAAAATCGGTCACTACTTTGCCGGTATCGGTGGGAAACAGCTTGTTGGTGTCTTTTCCGTAGGCAATTTCTTCTTCGGTTTGGGCGATAGTACCCCCTTTGAGTACGAGTTTTTGGATTTTACGGGGTACGCCTTCGAGTTCGCCGCGTTCAACGTAGCCGCGGGTCTGGACAGTATTAATAGTGCTGGCGTAGGTGCTTGGCCGGCCGATTCCCATTTCTTCGAGTTTTTTCACCAGAGATGCCTCGGTGTAGCGGGCCGGGCCACGGGAAAGGGTTTCAAGCGCTTCGGCGCTTTTGAGGCTGCAGGGGTCGTTTACCTGTACTTGTGGCAGCAGTACGTCATCGCCGCTACGGCCGTATACTTTTAAAAAGCCGTCAAATATAACAATTTCGCCCTTGGCCTCCATAAGTTCTTTTGTTTGGCTGGCTGCGATGGTAATTGTAGTTTTTTCAAGAGATGCGGCAGCCATTTGGGTAGACAGTGCGCGGCGCCAAATAAGGTTATAGAGCTTTTTTTGCTGTTCATCATCGCCAGCAAATTCTTTTCGTACATCGGTGGGGCGAATGGCCTCGTGGGCTTCCTGCGCGTTAGCCGACTTTGACTTGAAGGTACGGAACTGGTGATACTGCTCGCCGTATTTTTCTTTAATAAAGGTAGTCATGGCGCTAAGAGCCTGCGTAGAAATATTGACCGAGTCGGTACGCATATAGGTAATGTGCCCTGCTTCGTACAGACGCTGAGCCAGGCTCATGGTGTTGCGCGGGCTAAACCCAAGCTTGCTGCTGGCTTCTTGCTGCAGGGTACTGGTAATAAACGGTGCGCCGGGGTTACGGGTGCCTGGTTTTTTGGTAACATCGGCGATTTTGAAGTCACTTTTTGAGAATGCTTCCAAAATAGTACGAACATTGTCGATAGATTGGTGCTTTTTAGCGCTGGTGGCAGGTAGACTGGTGCCATCGCTTAAAATAAATTCGGCGGTAAGCTTAAAGGTCGATTCGGGCTCGTGGGCATCGATTTCGGCTTCGCGCTCGACAATAAGGCGTACGGCAACCGATTGCACGCGGCCGGCAGACAGTTGCGGACGGACTTTGCGCCATAACACTGGTGAGAGTTCGAATCCTACCAGGTAGTCGAGCGATTGACGGGCCTGTTGAGCTTCAACCAGAGGCATATCAATACGGCCAGGGTTTGCCATGGCCTCGTGAAAGGCTGCAGCGGTAATTTCGTGGAATACAATACGGTTGGTGGTTTTTGGATCGAGTTTTAATACCTCGGCCAAATGCCAAGCAATCGCCTCTCCTTCGCGGTCCTGGTCGCTTGCGAGCCAGACGGTGTCGGCTTCTTTGACGGCCTTTTTAAGCTCTGCTATCGTTTTTTTCTTATCGGCGTTAATTTCGAACTTTGGTGCAAAATCGTGTGCAACGTCAACGCTGCCATTTTTACTTGGCAATCCACGGATGTGACCGACGCTACTTTTTACGACAAAGTTCTTATCAAGGTATTTCCCGATAGTTTTGGCCTTTGCAGGCGACTCAACGATAACTAAATTCTTGCTCATGTTATATATACTCACGTTTCTTTTTGTGCTTTTTTAGTTAAGCACTAGTGCCCTATACTACGCAACTTTTAGGATAATGCAATAGCTATATAAAATAAAGTGATGCTAAAAGCCTTCTTCCTATGGAAAAGCGGCCGTCTCTAGAGAAACGACCGCTGGCTTTTCCAAAAAAGGTAAAGCGTGTACTGACTTGGGCCCTCAGCGCTAGTACAATGAAGCGCGCCTGCAACGAGCCTGGTGGCCCCGTATCTTGGCGAGCATGTACCAGCTGGATCCCGCAACGAGCACGACAGCCGCGATGAAGACGACCAGCGGCGGATAGAGGTTACTACTCATGTTCCGCTGCGCCTGGCTCCATGCCAACGTGGGAACGCTAACACCGGCGCCTGCGAGGCATATTGCCCACATCGTAACGCGCCCGATGACTTGTTCGCGGTTGTAGCCGCTCTTTTTGATGCTGTGTCCCGTTACCAGGGATACAGCGTAGGCAAATCCTGCCGCGCTGAGAAACAGCGCTGCTGAAACCTCTGGAGTCATGGTTTCGTCCGTTCTCTTGGAGCGTACGCGAAGAATATCGCCTTTAAATAATACAATATTTATTAAATAAAGTCAAATATCTAATACCTGAGTTTCAAAACCTCCCTTCAGGTGCTGCCCCAGCGAGTGTCACCCGCAGTTGGAGGTTTTGAGGCTCAGGTTCTAGCGAAGAGCCCATTGATTGCTGCCAAGGCTACGAATAGTGCCGGTAATTTCCATCATGGTGAGGGTCTGGTTAAATTCGGATGGTGCGGCGCCCGATTCTTGTTGAAGTTGATCACCACTGCGAACGCCTGATTGCAAAAGCTCAATAAGCCTGCTTTCTAGTGGAGTGTTGCCAAGCGGAAGAATAGACTGCGCCTTTAGTAGATGCGGTGCAATCACTTCAAGAACATCACTTGCGCAGGTAACGGGGTGAGCTCCCTGTTTTAAGAGGTTATTGCAGCCAGCCGAGAGCGGACTGGTGATATTGCCGGGTACCACAAATACCTCTCTGCCCTGTTCAAGTGCGTGGCCGGCGATATTAAGTGTGCCGCTGCGGGCGGCGGCTTCTACAATGATAATGGCATCAGAAAGCGCACTGACAAGGCGGTTACGCTCAAGAAATTGGTATTGGCGGGCACTGACACCGGGTTCGTATTCACTAATGATTGCCCCTCCCCTTTCGGTGATCTGACGGGCAAGGTCTTTATGGGTGGCCGGGTAAATGTCGGGCAGTCCGTTGCCAAGCACGGCAATTGTGGTGCCACCCGCCTCAAGAGCACCCCGGTGCGCAATGGCATCAATACCAAGCGCTAGCCCGCTGATAACGGCCACTCCCCGTTTTGCGAGGTCAAAAGCAAGAGTATGACCCACCTCTTTGCCATAGGCGGTCGGTTTACGCGTACCTACGATTGCTACGGACGGAATACGGGTTTCAGGCAGGGTTCCTATAAAATGTAACTTTTCTGGAACTTTAGCAATAGTAGTGGTAATCTGTAGAAACTTATGCTTATCTGGGGATATTCTATTGATTTTCATACAAAATGTTTCAGAAAGTATTGACTTACTGTCAAATTCGTGCTAATATCGAACACGATTGGTTGTTACTGCGAGTATAACCAAACGCACCTTATACCCCCTATTCTAACTTATGTTAGGTTGTGCGCAATGCGTTACTAAGTATTCTACCCTCCACTTTTTAACTCAAAAACATTGCGTGCATACTAATCCCTTTAACCGGCGGACCTCCGAATGTGTGAGGTGGGTCACGCTATACCCTCAGGGGTGCGTTAAAGGGCCAAAATGGCGCCAGGCGAAGCCCACCCTTGCCTGGCGCTTTTTTGGTGCCCATGCTATTATTTGTCGTAATGACAATATTTTATATGATTCTTGCAATTATTATAGGGAGTGCAGTTTCTTTTGCGGGCGGTATTGCCCTGCTTCGGGTAAAAAAACGGCGCCAAGCAGCATTACTTCTTACTATGCCGTTTGGTGCGGGTGCGCTTTTGGCGGCGGCATTTTTTGACCTTTTGCCAGAGGCATTTGAGCTTGGTGATCCGCGAACACTGTTACTGTATTGTCTTGGTGGATTTATTTTCTTTTTTGTGCTGGAGCGCTGCGCTTCGTGGTTTCATCACCACCACGAGCATGAGCATCCGGTAAGGAATGTTCAACAACGCCGGCTTATTATTGTTGGCGATATGATGCACAATGCGATTGATGGTATTGCTATCGGTGCGGCATTTTTGGTGAGCATCCCAACGGGAATTATTACCACCCTAGCGGTTTCGGCGCATGAAATTCCAAAAGAGCTGGGTACATTTGCTCTGCTGCTTTCAAAGGGGTGGAAAGATAAGGTAGTTATACTGGCAAACCTGGCTACGGCAGTTGCAACGGTTATTGCGGCTGTAGCAGTGTATTCGCTTGGAAAAGACCTGGGTGCCTTTGTGGGGCCACTACTTGCTATTACCTCGGGCTTCTTTATTTACGTGGCAGCGAGCGATATTATTCCGGATATTCATGAGCAGCCCCGAAAAATCGGCACCATTCAGGCAGCAATGCTGGTGGCTGGCGTGGTGATTGTGGGCTGGGTGATTACGCTACTCGGCGTGTAGTTTTTGGCAACTTTTGCATAATCCGCTTATTTCAAATGTGTGACCGGTAGGCTGAAACGTTCGCTCACTCGCAATTATGTGAATGACGTGCTCGAGGGCATCGGAATGTATTTCTACGATGTTTTTGCAGCGGGTGCAGAAAAGATGGTGATGATGCGGGCGAAATGGCGTTGCAAGCTCGTAGTGCTGCTTCCAGCCATGCGCGGTACTCTCAATGATATGTAGTTTTAAGAAAAGAGCAATTGTTCGGTAGACGCTGACTTTGTCGACTTCCGGGCATTGACGGATGATCTCTGTAGTAGATAGTGGCTTTGCGGCGCGCTCAAATACTTCGAATATCACGATGCGTGGCCGGGTGGTTCGAAGGGAATTATTTGCCAGTGTTTTTAGGAAATCGCGTTTCATAGTTGCAGTATAACATTTTATTGCAACAAATTTGCAAAAGGCATTACGGGGTTATATCATGGTGCTATGAGAATCGCATTTACGGGTAAAGGCGGCAGTGGAAAAACAACAGTTTCTTCGCTGTTTGCAGCCCAGATGGCACGTGAGGGATATCCGGTGCTGGCACTCGATGCTGATATTAATCAGCATATTGCCGGGGCGCTTGACGTTTCGACTCCCCTGCGAAGTATGGGTGAGGAAATTGATGAGATTAAACGGTACTTACGAGGAACGAATGGACGGTTTGAAGCAAGCGCCATGCATAAAACAACGCCCCCAGGAAAAGGGTCGCGGTTTGTTCAACTACAGCCAGACGACTGGTTCGTTTTGCGTTATGCGGCAATAAGCCATGGCGTATACGTTGCTGGTGCTGGTGAGATTCCTGAAGGAAATATAGGGGTCAAATGCTACCATGGTCTAAACGGTGCTGTTGAACTGGTGCTCGGGCACATGATTGACATGGCTAGTGACTACGTGATCGTAGACATGACAGCTGGAGCGGATGCGTTTTCTTCATCGCTGTTTACAAAGGTTGATGCCTTGGTTCTGGTGGTTGAGCCAACACTGAAGTCGCTGAGCGTATATGAGCAGTTTCTACCGCATGCCATGGCACACGGAGTACCGCTGCTTGTTGTTGGCAATAAGGTGGAAGACGAGGAGGATCGGAGTTTTATTGAGGAAAAAGTCAAAAGGCTTGTGGCGTGTATTCCTCCATCGAATTACGTGAAAAAGCGTGAACGGGGCAAGGAGGTGACTTTCTCTGATGTTGACGAGAGTGTTACGGCTGAGCTTCGTAAGTTAAAAGCGGCTGTTAACGGCGTTAAGCGTAATTGGGATGAGCTGGAGCAACGCAGTCATGAAATGCATCGGCGAAATGCCGCTGGCTGGATGGGAAGTAACGTACTGAACCATATTGACCCGGACTTCTCGTTGAAGCACGCCGCAGATGAGCTTTTGACGCAGCAGTAAGTGTGATTTTCTAAGGAGGAGGGTGAGGCCGTAACGGGTCTCCCCTGCTCCGCTATTCAATTGGAACGGTTACTTTTGTGACCTGGAAATTATCTTGAGTAAAACTGTCAATGAAGTGTTTTGTTTGTTCGGCGAGCGCGGGTAAGACGTTTTTTTCGTGCAGGGTTAAATTACCAAGCACAAAGTCGGCGTCATGAACCTGGTTGCGTTTTTCGTTGAAAATACCAATGCGAATGCGGGTGTAGTTTGGGCCCAGATGAGCGCTAAGCGATTTAATACCGTTATTGCCGGCGTCACTTCCCTTTTGGCGGGTACGGATGGTGCCAAGGGGCAATGCGAGGTCATCGTGAATAACCAGAAAGTCGGTGGCCGGGTCTATTTTGTAAAAATCGACTAAAAGCCTGGCTGCCTGGCCGGTCTCGTTATAAAACGTGGTTGGCTTTACGAATAATACCTTTTCGCCCTCACTAGTGATTTCAGCAATATCGGCGTGAAATTTTGATTTTTTAATGAATTCGGCGTGATGTGCGGCAGCGATTTTATCGATTAAAAGAAACCCGATGTTGTGGCGGGTATGAGCGTATTCTTTGCCAGGGTTGCCTTGTGCGAAAATGATTTTCATGGTGTTTTTATTGTAGCGCATCGAGATAGTTTATAATAATAGATGTACTGATCGTTGAGTGGTAAATCGAGCAAGGGCTGGAGCAAGAATGTCGGATACTCATCGGCGGCATGATAAGGCGCTGCGAAAAGACAACAGTATCAGTAGAAGTCTACTGAGTCGTAAGGACACACTGACCCACTTTCTACATGAAATGAGTGTGAGTGACACCTACGATACTGTGCGGCGCATGGGCAACCGGGTACAGGGTAGCGCAAAGAGGCTGAGGAGACATATTCGAGTTCCAACGGCTACTCCGCCTCTAGCCGTACGTGCTCAAACCTAGCAAGCCTGCTTTATGCTCGCCGGAAACGGTCATAATGTACGACCGTTTCCGGCTCGAGCTACGAGCGGGCTTTTAAATTGCCTCTGTTTCCTCGGGTGCCTGGCCGAGTTTATCTTTAAGGGCTTGTTCTTTGGCGCGGTTGGCTTTAATTTGCTTTTCATCGCGGAAGCTGAATTTTATAGGGGTGCCAGAAAAGTTATAGGTTTCGCGCAGAACGCGTTCGAGGTAGCGTTTGTAGCTCCAGTGAATAAACTTTAAGTTGCTGCCGTAAATGACAAACCACGGTGGTGACTGGTCGGTTTGTACCATGTAGCGGAGTTTTGGATGCGTGTTTTTAAGGCCTGCTGGCGGATGTTTCTGGATGGCTTTTTGCAGCATGTCGTTGAGCACGCGGGTTTTGGTCTCTTGTTTGCGGCGAGCATCAATATCAAGTGCGAGGTCGAATAATTTTGTTACGTTCTGACCAGTAACGCTGCTGGTAAAAATAAGCGGTGACCAAGGAGTAAAATTGAAGGTTCGGGCAATACTTGGCGCTAAGGCATCGCGGGTGTAGGCGTCTTTATTTTCAACGGAGTCCCACTTGCTGATGGTAATTACCATTCCCTTGCCTGCTTCATCAATAATGCCGGCGAGGCGTTGGTCGAGCTGAGTATTGAGCTCGTTGACGTCCATTAGCAAGAAGCAAACATCGGCTTCTTCAATGGCTTGAAGCGTACGAAGGACGGAAAACTTCTCGATTCCTACTTCTTGCTTGCCTGGTTTTCGCATACCAGCGGTGTCGAGTAGTTCGATATCGCGGCCACCATATTTTACGGCAACGCGGTTAACATCGCGGGTAGTGCCGGCAATGTTAGCCACAATCGCCTGTTGCTTGCCAGCCAGCGTATTAAAGAGGTTTGATTTGCCAACGTTTGGGCGGCCAATCAACGCAACGCGGAGTACTTCATCGGGCGCATCTTCACTTTTTGCCGGAATAAGTGCAACGATTTCATCGAGAACATCGATGATGCCCTTGTTGTGTTCGGCGCTACTGCGAACGATAGATTTAATGCCAAGACGTTTGAATTCTTCTTCGGGAAGACTGGTTTTAAGGTCGGCTTTGTTGGTAACAAGAATAACCGGCTTTTTTGAGCGCAGGGCTTTTTTGGCAACCAGGCGGTCTTGGTCACTGACATACTGGCTGCTGTCAACGACAACCAAAATAACATCGGCAGCATCGGCGGCCTCTGTAATTTGTTCTTGGATGGAGGCTTCAAAATCATCGTTAGGGTCTTTTAGGCCAGCGGTGTCAACCAGCCAGAAGTTGTGATAATTGTGCTCTACCCTACCAAGTACGTTGTCACGGGTCGTGCCGGCTTCACGGGCAACGATTGCCTGCTGGGCACGAACCATACGGTTAAAAAGCGAACTCTTGCCGACATTCGCTTGTCCGATAATTGCAACGGTTGGTAATTTAGAAGCCATAACTTTGGTAATTATAACAGAGATAAAACAGATTAGCGAGCATAAGCGGATAAGGAAATCGTGCGTAGCGCGTTGCATTGGTTGGAAAATATGATTGAGTATAAAAAAGACCAGCTATGAGGCTGGGATTGTGTCATAACAGAGTGAGTTTACTGCAGTGTTTCCGTGGGACGGATATTGAATATCCGTCCCACGGAAACTGGTCTCTACTGTACGCGTTCAGACCTTGGCGCCGCGTGCCATACGAACCTGACCATCATTGCAGCGAGCATGAAAATGGCCAATACTTCGCTCCAGTTCTGCAGGAGGGATAAGGCATCTTGCGGCGCAGCGTGCGTACGCAATGCGACAGCCTGAAAGACCAGCGATGCCGCAGCGAGCAGGACGCTAGCTCCCCCTATGATGGTTGAAGGGTTTCGTTGCTTGATTGCGACAATGAACACGCCAACACTGGCGGTTGCGGCAATGCACGCCCACACGAGGTTCATGACGCTGAGATCCTGAAGTGTCGAGACCAAGATTCGGTCTATCCACCTTTCGACCCCAATGACATGAAGGCCAGCTGCCACCATTGCAACAACCGAAAAAGCGGTCAGCAGAAGGGGCGAACCCATAAGAAAGGGTTTGTCATTTGCACCAGCGAAGAGGCTGCACAGCATCACGATCAGCAGGAAGGCCATGAGTATGTAACCGGCACTACTTGCCTCGCCGTGTTGTTGCAACGGGTCCAAGATCAGGTCAAACATGGCTCTAGGCCATCCTTTCGTAGGGAAACTCACTCTGTTAAGGTCCGCGTTTGATCCTCGTGTAAACAGAGTGGGTCAAATCGGGATATATCAATTTATAACATCAATTACTTAAAGAGTCAATAAATAAGGCGGATTATATCACCTACTGCATATCAACAACTTCGAATTTACCCGAGGTAATATCACCAAGTGCATAATTACCGAAATTTGTACGATGAAGTTTTTGTACTGCGTAGCCAAGGCTCTCGAATGTTCGGCGAATTTGCCTGTTGCGGCCTTCTCGCATAGTTACCTGCCAGACCTTTCGATCTTTTTCGGATAAGCGACCGAGCATAAGTTTACTGATGCCGTCTTCTAGGGTAACGCCATGGTCACTGATCATTTGCTGATGCAAGGGCTCGAGGTCTTTGTCGATGCGGACGGTATAAATTTTAGTTTTACTAAACTTGGGATGGGTCATATGATAGGCAAAATCGCCGTCATTAGTAAGCATAATAAGGCCTGAACTGTTTTTGTCGAGCCGGCCGACAAGCTTGAGTGAGTGATATTTTTCAGGAAGCAAAGTATACACCGTTGGGCTGTCTCCCTGTGCACTGCGGGAGCATACGTAGCCAACGGGTTTATGAAGAAGAAGGTATTCGAACGAAGTACCACTCTTTACCGCTTCACCCTTGAGGGTAATGGCATCGCCTTCGTTAAACCGTGCACCTAACGTAGCGACAGTGTCATTGATTTGCACTTGTCCCCTATCGATTAATTCATCGGCCTCACGGCGAGAAATCCCTAACTGCAGCGCTAGGTGTTTATTAAGGCGAATTGTCTCGGGTTCAGTCATGGTTGCTTATTATACCATTAACTTACGCAGTTGGCGACTGTGGTGCAAAAGGTGGTCGAGGTGTTTCTTCAAAACTAATGCCAGAATCTTCTCGCAGTGGTGGTTTTGGTGTGTTTACAGTTGGCTGAGGAGGAGTGCTAGGTATCGCCGCCGGAGGTTGAGGGCCTGGGTGAAACGATGGTGCGAGAGGAGGTGCTGGAGCTACTTGTTGAGGAGGCTCGGGAGGCTGTGGAGCTGAGGGCGCGTCATTCGGTGGTGCTACGGGTTGCGGGGCAACGGGCATTGCAGGCAGAGGCTGTGCAACTGGTGCGGGTGGTGGCGTGACAGGAGCTGGCTGGTCGGAAAGTTTACTGAGCTCTTGGTCTATTAAGCTGCTAATGTCGCTTTTTTGTCCTGCGGCCGGTGCTTGCGTAAGCGGATGAATAACCCGTTCACCGAGACTTGCTGGACGGTTGGTTGAAAACGGTGCGGTTGGTTGCGGAAGGCCGTTTGGAGCGGGTTGGGCGGCTGGTTGAAATGATGGTGTCGTAGGGAGTGGTGGTGCTGCTTGTTGGGGCTGTTGAGCGAACTGGGGCGCAGGAGCTGGTGAAGGCTGTGCTGCTGGCTGGCGAGATGGAATAGCCGGCGCTGGCCGCTGGGCAGTGGGTTGCGCGGGCTGGCTAAATTGTTGTGTGTTACCTCCGGCAACGGGTGCATCATGTAGCACATCGTGAAC
>Ga0193717_1000247_pt1 | contig 41614 bp, 65 predicted proteins | sample U2c2metaG_FD_145900 | JGI IMG/M metagenome (GOLD analysis project Ga0193717, IMG submission 145900) | Soil microbial communities from a riparian zone of the East river system, Colorado, United States - U2c2 | ecosystem: Environmental > Terrestrial > Soil > Riparian zone | place: USA: East River... | reverse complement strand
CCGGAATGCGCCGGGACCTGACCCAAGCTCGCGGCGGTACGCCTGATGCCGGCGATGCCGCCTTGGCCGGCAATGCGGCGCACTCGCCCACGGACATGCTCGAACTGCGCGACGCCGAAGCCCGCGCGATTATGGGGCCACACGAAAATACGCCCGTCGTGGATAATCTTGACGAGCTTTACCCGTCCGTTCCGTCGCCGGATGGCACCGCGCGGATTTCGACGGACCCGGAAGTTTCGGCGGTCATCCGCTCTGCCGCCAGCACGTTGACGCGCCGTGCAGAAAATGCCGGTATTTCGGCGGGCGAAATCTCGAACATGATTTCCACGCTGCAAGGCGATTTGGGCCGGGGCGGTATCGAAGGGCGCACGGCGGAACGGGCGATTGCCCATCTGCACGATATGCTCGACGAAGCCGCACCGGAAGCCGGCGCCGCCGCCAGGGAAATGAACGCTGCCTATGCCGCTCGATCGCGCATGGCAGAGGGCATGCAGGAAGGCGCGGCTACCCGGATGCGTGACGACGTACAGGTAGGCACGAGCCGCCGCGAGGCACGCCGTGTCCGCAACGCCTATGACAGCGCTGAAGGCACGTCCGGCCGCGCGCTAGGGCAAGGAAATCGCGTGCTCGGAAATCTGGAAGGATCGCCGGAAGAGGCTTTGCGGGCGACCGTGGGCATGAGCCGGAATTCCACCGGCCGGCAGCTTGCGCAGAATGTCGGGGCCGACGAAGCAAATCAAATCATGGCGGCGGCGCGCGCACAGGACACGAGCGCCCAAGCGTTGGCTTCCGCATCACAGACGGCGCAATCCGGCGGTGGGGAAGCGGCCAACGCGGAAACACTCGTGTCGGCGCTTGCCGGGCTGCACCCGTCGTCTTTCATCACGACGAAGGCCGGGGCCATCCGCAAATTGCTGGATATGACCTATATTCCCGAATCTCGTGCTCGAACCATGGTGGACATGATTTTCTCGCAAAATCCCGCCATGGTGCGGCGTGCGATTTCCGCAGTCGGGAACGAGAAAAACGGCGCCACCTTCCTGAAATACCTGTCGGGTGTCACAGGCATGACTGCCGGCGGCGTTGGTGCCGCTGCGGAACCGGAAAATACCGGCCCTAGCGTCGAAGATGATTTGCAGGCTGACGAGAATATTCCGTCTGCCGCAGCCGATATCGGTGACGAAGAGCCTGACGCCAGCGCGGCCGGCCCGGTGGACGAAAGCAACAGCCCCTATTCGGCGCAGCTTCAGTCGATTTACGACAATGAAAGCCCGGAAATGCTGGACCTGATTTCGCGGGTTTCCGGTCAGGAGAGCGGCGATAGTCAATTCGATGAAAGCGGCGCGCCGATCACGTCGAGCGCAGGGGCGATCGGCGTTATGCAGGTCATGCCCGACACGGCGCCGGAAGCTGCCAGGCTTGCCGGCGTGCCCTTCGACGATAATGCCTATCGAAATGATGCCGCCTATAATAAGCTGATCGGCATTGCCTATTTGTCCGAATTGCTGCGCCGCTATGACGGTGACGTAGCCAAAGCCACGGCGGCTTATAATGCCGGGCCGGGTCGCATTGAAGCCGCACTAAAATCCCACGGTGAAAATTGGCTCGCAGCGGTCCCGGCGGAAACTCAGGATTATGTCCGCAAAGTAGCATAGCGAGGATAGCAACGTGGATATTTGGGGCGCAGCACCGTTTGCAATAGTGACCGCTTTAGTCGGCTGGATCGGTGCGGCTTGGAAGTATCGCGACGCGAAGCGGGACAAAAAGGAAGAAAAGGACGATCGGCTGGAAATCCATCAGGACAATCTTACCTTCCAACTCTTGCAGGCGGCACGCAGCGAAGTGAGCGTAGCCTATACGGAAATGAAGGGGGTTCGCGAAGAACTGCGCAATTTGCGGGATTTGGAAAAGCACTTCTTCTATTTCCAGCAATCGCTGGATCACCTTGAGGCGGTATTGTTTGCCGAGACGCCGGCCATCCGCAAGATTGCTGAACGGGCTGCGATTGCTTTCCTGAAGCGCATGCGTAGGCTGAACAGCGCCAAAGGGACGATCCGGAACGAAGTACAAGCATCCGACTCAACTCTGTATATGGCGGACAGAAAGATTACAGATATAGAGGATGGGATTTTACCCCAAAAGCCGGAGGATGTATGAATTTTTGGCAATTTCTGGATAAGCAGTTTAGCCAAATCCGAACAGAACACGTCGCAGGCGCGGGCGTGTTCTTACTCACCGCCGTTGTTCTTCTAATGTTGAGGAACGACCCGGCCCTTGCAAACAATGACCTGTTCAAAACGCTCGCGCAGGCGATCGTCGTCCAGGGCCTTGTAGGGTTAGCAATGGCGGCGTGGTTTACCAAGCGCGCTAGCGACAACGGAGACAAGAAATGAAGTTTGCAATCCTAGCCCTCGCGGGCGCCACGATGCTCGCCGGCTGCGCCGATCGCCAGTTGACCGACTATATCTGCACGCACCAGATTTCGACAGTTGCCGGGGCGAATTTCGCACTCGCCAACGCCGACAAGATCAAGGACGAGACGCTGCGCAATGCGTCGATCGCTACGGCGAATATTCAGCTTGCGCTGGTGAAGGCGTGCCCGAATTCGATCATTCCGGCCGACGCCGTCACGGTATCGATCAGCCCGGAAATGCTCGCGACCGATCCAATCGCCGCGCCGCCGCAACTGCGTTAATACCTACAGGAAATTTCGGCCATAGTGGCCGATCAAGGCAGCCTCGGCGCGACCATCATCCTTGACGCGCACGAGGCTGCTAGCCGTTCCGGGGTATATCGTCCGGCATTTCTCCCGGCTCGCGCCCTTGCCACTGTTGAGCAGCCCGAGCTTGGCTTTCCACACTGCCGGCGTCACGAATTCCACGCGCGGCCGGGGACGGACACCTAGAGCGATCGCGTGGGCGAAGCGCAGTGTCCCCCCGAAATTGAACATGCTCTGCACGCCCTGTTTCACGCCGTTTTGTCCGGCCGTCACAAGCTCGATCATTACCAGATCGACGCCGGCAAATTCCAGCGCGTTCGACCATTCGGTACTCCATTGCGACCAGGCCGGCACGTCTTTTCCCTTCACCTCGACACGGGGCACGTCATAAAATTCATGGAAGCCATCGGGGAACGAGATTGCGAGGGCGCCGGTTTTACCCGGATCGATGCCGGCGATGATCATGTCTGTCGCTCCGCCTGCTTCAGGATGATTTTCCCATCCTCGATATAATCGATTTTCCACCAGATATTGCGCTCCGGGTAGGGAGCGGAGGGAATGCGAAAAGCTTGATCGCCTATTTCGCTCGCAGCTTCCTCTACAGTTTTCACCGTCACATCAGAAGGGCTCATGGCTCCCACTTTCTGCCGCACTTATCGCAGCGCATTCCCCGGCCGACAAAGAAAATAGGAGGGTCGCCGACTTCATACCAATCGACCCGCCACCAGAAATGGTGCAAAAGGTTGCACCAGATTTCGCTAAAACGGCTCATTAGTATTCTCCATTGCGGACATGAAAGGCTTCAGCCATTCGGGCGGCTCATAGAACGGAACGGCGTCGGGGTGGATTTCCTGCCCGGCCGGCGCCTGCTCGATTCCGATCGCCACGAATAGCCAATGTTGTCTGTCGGCCGACGATTGCTGTGCCTTGGCTTTCAGCCGGCCGTTTAACTCGTCTAGGTTCTCAAGCTGCGTTTGCCCGGTCACGTGCTCCACACAGAGCGTGTTAGGGCCGGCCGGGCAACAGTGGCCCGCCTGGTTCGATCCGAGCGCCAGCCCCTTGATATGGACCGCCGACCAACGGTGCGCAGCCCAACGCTCCCCGGCATACCAGAACGCGCCGTAGCGGGCCGAATTGCCGTGGCCGGCTGACGTGCCCCCGGTCCACAGCACGCAGCCCGTGAGCGGGTCGAAGCGGCACTTCATGGCGAAGCGTTCGAGCGCCGGGCGATAACGGTGATTTTCCTCGCCCTGGTAGATTTTATTTGGCCGGGCCATTATTTCGCATACCTGAACATGCTGCTCACCTCTGCCTTGACCTTGAATTTCCGCTCAAGCGCCCAAGGCTCGATATCCTCTGCGATTTGTTTTACCATCTCGCATAGGCCCGGCCGGTCGCGCTCTTCGAAAACCAACTCATCGTGAACCCGGAAAATCGTCGAAAGGCCGGCACTTTCCGCGCGCTTTTCGAAGCCCTTCAACAGGTCCCGCGCGCTGCCTTGGATGCAGTCCGCCGTTACCATGCCGTGCCAGGCGACGTGACGGCGGAATTTCTTGCCCTGATAGGACATGAATGTCCATGACGGATGTTCGTCGCCAGTCACCGGATTAAGGCTCTTCGACTTGCGCGGCCGGTGATACCAGATTTTCCGCCCACTTGGCAGACGCATCGTCAGGAATTCATTTTCCTTGCGGAATTCGATGCCGACATAATTATAGGTTTTCGCGTGATCGCACCACACCGCGTCAACGCTCGCTTGCCAGAGCCCGTACCAGAATTTCGGCACGAGCGGCGCCACGTCTTTGCGGTAAGTGTCGATAGCGAGCTTGGCTAGCTCGATACTGTCTTTCGGCGCAAAGCGCGCCCGGAAGCCAACCGGCCCGAGCCCGTAGCCTGAGCCGAGAATGGTTTGCTTGCCTATTTTCCCCTCTTTGTAGTGCTCGGGCAATTTACGGTTGATCGGCCGCTTGAAAATCATGCTCGCGACTTCGGAATAAACGTCCTGCCCGCTATGCATTTGATCCACCCGGTCGTGCTGCCCGGCCATCGAAAGCAAGTTGCGGCACTCGACGGCGGCATAATCTGCCGTCACTAGAACCTTGTCCTTGTCCACGGACCTATCCGCGATGATGCACGAGCGCAGCGAGGAAATGACGGCCGTGAAAATGTCCGGCCCCCACACATCCCGAATCGTGCTTAAATCGCGAGTAAGGATAGCGTCGGCAAGCGCTTCGGCGGTCAAACCCTGTCGATCGCCGATCTCCCCCACGGGGTAGTTCTGAATTTGGATTAGCCGGCCGGCGTCGCGTCCGGTGCGGGCGCCGTGGTATTGTGTGGTGTAGCGCACGCGCCCGTCACTGCCGGCGCAAAGCAACATTCTTTCGAGCTTTGCCACGGACGACGACGCGAGCGAGCGGCGCAGGGTCAGCACTTCATGGATGTGGTAGGGCAACGGCTCTTGGAAATCGCTAATATCGAATTCGTCACCGGGGTCTAGGATCGCGTCGAGCGTGGCCTTGCGCATATCCGCCAGGGGAATACCTTGGTCCCCGACCCAATTTAGGATTTTCTCGCGCTGCGTCGGGTTGAGGCCGGTCAATTCCCGGAAACGCTCCGTCATCGGGATTCGGACTTGATCCAGCACGTCAATGCACGCCTCGACGAAATCCGTGTCGATTTTCATTCCGCGCTGATTTATCGTTTGGTCGAGTATCCACGTGTGGCGCTCGGACGGCCCTAGCTCCTGCGTGGCGACATAGACACCATATTGCGCGTCGGTATCGCCGTTGCAATATTCCGCTTCACGGGCGAGATTTTCCGGCGTGTGTTGCGACCAACCGCCATCCTTGTCGGGCTTGCACATTTTCATCATGAGCACATGCCCTTCCATGTCCTTTTTGACCGGAAGTTCTAGAGCGGACACGCAGGCATCCAGGCCGAGCGGGAGGGCCTTCATAGCGGCCACGGCCATCGTGTCGTGCCAGCGCTCCGGGCCTAGCGGCGGATAGCCCATAGGCACCATGTGGAAGTGCCACATTGCTTGCTCGAACCCACCGTTATGGGCGATGAAAATTACATTCGGATCCTTCGCCAATTCCATAAGCTGCGGATCGATAGCGTGCAGCGCCGCCTCCATCATGCAGCGCGAAGGGCTCGGGCGCTTATCGACGATGAGCTTTATCGAAAGATGCGTTATAAACGTCGTCATGTCGGCCGCATACTTCCACGCGCCAATCTTTTGCAGATCGGCACGGGAGGCGGTTTCAAAATCGACGACGGCGCTACGCATCAGTTTTTAAATCCAGGGAGGAATTGAACGCCGTGCGTGTTGAGCAGCGCCGGGCGCCACACGTGCCCGCAACGTTGGCAGGCGTGAGTGTGATGGGGCTTATCGGCGAATTCCCCGGCGTCGATATGCCGCTCGCCGCAGCCCGTCGCCGGGCACCACAAAAGCATAGGCACCGTGGCAATTTGATTGACCGAGGGAAAATCGTGAATATTTAGGAAATGGATCACAGGTCGTATTCCCAATTGCACTCTTTCGCCGTGACAGCGGAAATTGCGGCAGCAACATTCGCCCGGTAGTCGGCGCTATTGGTGCGGTAGGTATAGAAAATTGCTTTGTTAAGCGCACGGGGCACTCTGCGCCAATGAGGCCAACACATAAGTTGGTGCTCTTTCGCCGGCCTTGTGCAGCCGGGAATAGGGCAGGAGTGCCCGCGCGTCACGGGCGAAGCACGTCGCAGGATTCGAACTGTCCGAAGCGCACCCGCACACCGGCATAAATTAGCGGGGAGCCGATTTGCTGCCCGGCAATTGTACTCATGCGCACCCGCCAAAGGGGATGAAAAACCATGTCGGGTTTCGGCAAATTCCAGGCGGCACAGAAGTTGGAAAGCTCGCAAATCGCCTTATTCCAATCTGCCACGAACGCCTCGCCAGGGTTTTCCCAAATATCGCGGGCCTTGCTGCCCTCAAGCGATTTCAGGAAATCCGCCACTTCGTCGAGCATTTCGGCGTCGCTGCCGGCTGCCTCGCTCTGAAGGCTCACACCTTCGTTAGCCTGTATCGCCGCGTCGTGGTGCCGCTTCATGCGGTCCCGCGCACGCTCGACGGCATAGCGGTGCTGTTCCCAAGACATTAGAAATCCTCCCGACTATTTGGAATTGCTGTGCTGGCCTTCGACTTCCGGGCGCGGTGCGTGATCGCGCAGCCGGCGTGCTGAAGGCGCCAGCCGTTGCCGAAGCGCTCGAAATGGCCCTTGCCTGTCTCGACGTTGCAGCCGCAGCGGTAGCACTTGCCAGGGTATTGATTTCTCATGGATCGCCTCCCAAGCGAAAAAGTGGTACGGCTTTAAACTCGCCTATTCCCGCACCATACCCCGGCTTTGGGGCGTACCGATTAGAAAGCTACATCGTCCACCAAATCGGAATTCGACGGTGCGTTAGCGGTGGGGTCGAAATCGGAATATCCGGCGTAGCCGCCGAACACGTCGTTATTGTTCGACCCGCCCGACGCCAGGCGTTCGCCCTTGCGGACGAACAGCACATTCTGAAGGTAGGCGGTGCAGCCGTCCTTTGCTTCTAGCGTCTTGCGGCGGAAGCCCTTGAAGGCGACGGCCGGAACGACGATCGCGCCCGGATAGAAGAAATCCTTCCCGGCCTGCGCACGTGCATGCTCTTCGGCAGGGATATCGATAATCTTCCCACCTTCCAGGCGCGCAAGCTCCACGTCGAATTGCGACGACGCGGTCAGGATGCCGGCATAAGGCTCATAGAGCTTTGCGCGGGCTTCCGCCTTTTCCTTGAGCTTGAAAACTTCGTCGGGCGATTTGCCCTGCGCCTTGAAATCCGCCGTCATTATTGCCCGCTTGCCGGCAGTCTTGCCGCTCTGGCAGGCGAGGTAATAATCGGCGGGACTGGTGAAGTTGCCCGTCTCGGACTTGATCGCCTGCACCATGATATCGATGATGGCTGCCATGTCCACATCCTCGATCCCGAAGGTTCCTGAGAATTTGGCGACGGCGTTTGGCGTGTCCCGTGGCGCGCTCTTAACCGTCACAGACGAGTAGAGCAGACGGGCGGGCTTAGTCAGCGTATAGCGATGAGTTTCGGCCATTTTAGCTACTTCCTTTTGCCCTGTTGAATTCCCTTGCCTGTACGGGGCGCAGCACCGGCAGGAGGTTCTAGAATTACTATTTCGCGAACATATATGCAAGCATATTTAATAGTTCGGGCACGGTGAGCTTTTCAAAGCGGTCGCGCTGCGCAGCTTCACTATGATACTCCATAGCGATTTGGGCCTTTATTTTTTCCTCTAAAGAGGCGAGGACCTTTTCCACGTCAGAAATCCTCTATCGCAGCCGCCGCGTGAGCAGCGAACACACCAGCGTTTCCGGCGGGCTTGGCTTCCGGGCGTCGATCGGTAAGCGGGGCGACGACCAGGCCGGCGCTATCGGGCTTGTAGCCGTATTCCAGCGCCAATTCTTTACCCCGGCTCGAAAGCTTTTCGATCGCGGCCGGCGAAAGCTCTTTGCGCGGGGCAAAAGCCTTTTCACCGAACGCCGCCTGAATTGCCGCGACGCCGCCGGGCTTCCATACGCGCGCCGTCTGTTTCTCGACGAGCTTTGCGCTCGTGATTTTCCCGCCGGTCATCATCCGGTGATGCACGGTCGTTTCGAGCACCTTCATGAACCGCCGCGCATGTTCGCGCTGCTCATAAAGCTCGTCCAATTCTTCGTTCGTAAGCAGGGTGACAAAATCCTCGGAAGCGTCGGCATAAGTGCGGAACGCGCGTTGCATTTTGATGCAGGAAAGCAGCACCGGGCAGAACTGGCAATGCTCGCCAGGCACATGATCGTCATCGGTGACGGGCTCGCGCCGGGCGTAGAGCGCGTTCATGCGGGGCAGCAATTCGTTGTGAAGCCAGTCACGCACGAACCCGACCGTCACGATCCAGATTTCCGGCTCTTCGAAAATCCCATAGAAATTCGGCTGGACGATCCCGAGATTGACGGGCATTTCGCGCTGCGCCGGCTCTTGCAGGAAGGGTTCGCTCATAATCAACAGCGACGCATAATAGAGCATCTGTTCATTGTTGACGACCGAAACGCCGATCCCTTCGCCATTCTTGTAGTCGCGCAGGAACACGCCTTGCAGCTTGCCCCACCAGCCGAAATCGACCGTACCTTTATAGAGCGGGTGAACGTTGGGAAGCTTGATCGTGTTTTCGATCAACAGCCGGCCAGGCTCTTGCCGAGCAGCGAGGATTTTCATGCACGCATTGAAATAAATCTGGACAGCATCCAAATTGATTTCGCCCTCCCACCCGACCTTATAGCCGTTGAACTCTTCGCCGAGAAATTCATAGGGCTCGATTGCCGTGGCGATGGCTTCCGCACCTAGCTCATGGGCGGCGGTCCCGAGCGCGGCGAATTCGCTAGGCACATCCTCGAATTGCCCGTCTTCGATTTGCTCGCGCTGAAGTAGGAACGAAGCTTCGCAATTTATGAAGCGGTGCGCGCCGCTCCCGCCTAGCGGGCTGTGCTCAAGCTCAATCATGAGGGTGTTCCTCGGCAACGGATAATTCCGCCTTTAGCTGGCGGAGCGCCTGCATCGCTTCGGTTTGGTGGGCGGCGCCGAGAAATTCCCAAATCTCCGACAGGGCGACACGGGCGGCGAATTGCCCATCTTCGTTCATGTGGAGCAACAGGGAATTTTGCGCTTCCAGCTTGTCGCACTCGCGCTTGATTTCAGCGATTTTGTCGTGCTCACGGCCGGCACGCTTGAGAAAAGCATCAGCCATGCGGAAAGCGTCGAAGCAAATGCGGGCGTCAATGTTGGCGCCATCCGGCGCGTATCCTGCGCCAGGCTGATGTTGGCCGGCGGACGTGGCGGCGATAATCGCGGGCAAGGCCTCAAGCGCGATATATTCACGGAAAGATAGCTCTGAGAGCTTCATGGCGATTTCCTTTGGCTACTTACATGGCTAGAGTGGCAGACTACCGGAAATTGAGGGGCAATTTCCGGCCCCGGTCTGCCAGCGGGATTCACCGAGCGGGGGATTTTACCCGGCGAATTCGATCCCCGCCTTCAACTCGACCGCCTGCGCGAAATTCTCGCGCTCGTCGGCCGGGATGTTCCGCGAGTGCGGCACGATGCCGTCCGGAACGAATTCCGCGATCAGCGCCTTGACGGGCGCCGGATCGCCGAGCTTCACGGCTGCCTGATTGCAGAGCGCGCCAAGATCGGCGTCGGTCCACTTGCGGGCCGGGATGGACGCAGCCGCCGCCGCGTCGGTGCCGTTGGCCTTGTCAGCCGCCGCACGGAACGCCGCGAATTCGTCGTCATCTTCACCCGTCGAAGTAGCAGGCGCGCTCGACGCAGTGGCGGAAGCAGCGGGCATCGTTCCATTGGCCGGCGTGCCAGTGCCACCAGTTTCCTTGGGAAAACCCGGCTTCGGCGCCGGACGGGAAACGCCGACCTTCATGCGCCACAGGCCGTCCTTGGTCGTGCCCTTGGTCGAAGCGTGCAGGCTCTCGTCCCAGGGCCAGCCGGCCGCGTCCACCTCACCCGAGACAGCGCCAACAGTGTCGCCACCGGACGGAGCATCCGCAACCGGCGCAGCGTTTGGGGCAGGTTCGACGTTTTTCGCCGAGGCTGCGCGGCTGACGGATGCGCCAGCGGAAATTGCGGCGCCCGCGACCGACGACATGAGCAGGGACATGAGCGGCCCCGAAAGCTCGATAACGTGAGTAATCCGAATATCCATTTCACTTTTCCTTCTGGTCTAGAACGCGGTGTATCGCGTTCATTTTTTCAAGCGCCCGGACTAGAATTTTCTCCGATATGGAGCCGGGGGCTACGAAAATTTCGGCGTTGACTAAATTCTCTTGTCCGATCCTATCGAGACGGGAGACCGCTTGCTCATTCTGCGCCGGAACCCAATCGGGCTCTGCAAGGTAGCAGTGTGAGCAGACTTTCTGTAGGCCATCAACTCCGGTCCCGCCCGAGAGGATATTGCTAATGAATACCCTCTTATGAGGCAAGGCGATAAAATCGTCAACCGCCTGTTGCTTCGCATTTGCCGATTTTCGGCTATCGAAACGAACGGTACCAAACCGGGACAACCCTTCCTCGAATAAACTAAGCACGTCTATGTGCCAGCCGAAGATTACGAGCTTTTCCTCCGACCCTTCAAGGAAGTCCGCCGCATAGTCGATAATCTGCGGCGCCAAGGCTAATCCCATCAGCCGGCGGGCCTCCGCGATATGGCCCAAAACCTCAATATCCTTGGTCGTCTGGATTTCGTCGATCGATAGACCTAGCATCCCCTCAACGTCGAGAGCGCCCTTGACCGCGCCATTTTCCTCGCATTTCACGATGGCGTAGCGCGGGACTTTCATCCAGGGCAGCACGTCGCGCTTTTCGTGTCGCGCCATGATGTTAGCGCGCAGCCGGTTCTGCAATTCGTTTTCCAGGCTGGTACTTTCCAGCTTGAAGCGCTTCCCCTCGATCGTCTGCATGTCCGCCTGTTTATTGTAGCGGTTTTTGAATTGCTCTTCGCTGGCGAAGTCGATCGCCTGCCAATCGAAATGGCGCAAGAGCACGTAGCATTCGCTCGGGCGGTTGAGTAGCAACGTGCCGGTAAGCGCGAGATGGTGCGTGCAGTATTTGGCTATCGCCGGCATCTTGACATTGCCGTGCTGATATTCCCCGCGCGTGTTCCCGAGCACGGCCCGCGTCGTCAGCGCCTCGATATTTTTCATCTTGTGGGCTTCGTCGCAAATCAGCACGTCCCATTGATGCTTGGCAATGGCCCGGATGATCGCCGGGTTTCGCGCCGAGTCGTAGGAGATGACCTGATAATTCGCAGTCGGGTGGATGCCGTCTTTCACCTTCAGCATTATCGAGACGTTGCATTTCGGGATCGTGGACCATTCCCGGATACGCTCGCCCCACTGGATGCGGACGGACGCCGGCACGATCACGAGCACGCGCGCCGCCTCTAGTTCATTACAGAACGCAATCGCCGTGGGGGTTTTTCCCAAGCCGGGCTGATCCCCGTCGATCCCGCCGCCGCGCGCCAGGAGATAATCTAGCGTGGCCTTTTGGTAATCCCACAGTGCTTTGCCCGGCGGAAGTTTCCGCGTGCCGACCCCGTCGAGTGCCCGCGATAGCTCAATCTCTCGCTTGTACGCGGCAAGCTCAGGCGCGTCGCCTAGATCGCAAAAGGCATAGGGGTTGTCGGAAAAGAGCACCGCCTTTTCACGGTTCGAGGCGGACAGGCTGAAGGCTGCGCCGCGATAGGCCATCAGCGCCGCGATTTCGGATTTCCGAGCCGCCGGCACTTCCAGAATATAGTGCCCCTGATTAGCGGACGTTTTCACAGATCGAAAGCCGGCGGTGCAGCGACCTCGATATCCTCGACTTTAAGCACGGGCAACGGCCCAAGCCAACCGATGACGCGGCGCTGCGGAATGAACGTCGAGTGCCACCGCCGATCGTGCCAAGTCATGATTACCGGCTCAACCCAAGCTTTCGCTTGCGACGCCTCGCACCGGATGAAAGCGACGTAACGCCCGTCAATGATCGGGTCGCCCGTGTTGGGGAAAAGATTCATAAATCAAACTCCGGGGTTTCGACGCGCAGCTTGCCGAGCGGCGGCTTTGTGTAATCCTTGGAAATCACCGGCAGCGGGCCGGTGAACGCCTCGATTTCCGCGCTGCCCCATTTCGAGGCGCGGCCGGGATGCCACCATTCGCCGCCGTGCCATTCGAGAATGCGCCAGGCATACCACTGGCGCGCGGCATAAATGCCCGGTTCCGTCGGATTTCCGATTTCGATTTTCACAGGTCATACTCCGCAGCCGGCGTATAGGTTTTCGTGTCTGGCGCCGCCTTGCTCTGCGTGATGCAGTTGCCTGAGCAGAAAACCCGTTCGTCTGTTGGGCTATTCCACCGATAGAGGGATTGCGGAAGTTCGAATAACATATCCTTGCCGCAAGTGGCGCAATCGAAAGGTTTGCCGCTCATAGGTCGTACTCCGCAGCCGGCGGAAGAGGGAGGCTTTCCTGTAACCGGATCGCTGCGCGCACCTGATCGTCAAGCCGGATCGAAAGGGCTTCGTAAACCTCTCTCCCATATTCGCCTATCATAGCCTTGATCGTCGCCAGGTCGAAGCCGCCGAATTGACCGGCCGCGATGATCCGTGCGCGGTTAAGCTGCTCGGGCGTATATTGCCGCGTGTCGCCGGCCGATCGCGCGACCGGACCTAGCAAGCCCTCATCTTCCCAAAAACGGACGGCCCGGCGGGTTGCGCACCCGGCCCGGCACATTTCATCAACCGTGTGAGGCATCGAAAAATTCCTTTTCAAAATCCGCCTGTGTCAACGTTCGATCGCGCCAATAGTGGCAGCGCTCGACAATGAAAAATCTCTGCGGAACAGTTGTGTGGGTGTAATAGGTGCCGAGGATCGGCAAGCCTGCAAAAATCAATTCATTCGCCAGGCGGTTAGCCCCCTTGATCGGCGTCAACCGTGTCGAGATGCCTAGCATGATCGCGAGCGGGGGAAATATAGGGGCAAGCTCCGCAGCGGTATAAAACGGGCGCACCTGCCAATGAGGTAGCCATGCGAGCACGGCGGCTCTGTCCGCGTCGAGCGGCGCTTCGTTGGCCCAAAGCTCGATAGTGACTTTCCATAGCCCGACGATTCCCGGCTGGTTGCCGGTGGCCTTCATCGCCTGCACGATGCGATAGGTTTCCGATTGCCAAAAATCCGTCACGCGACTTTCCTAATCGTGATGCGCCAGCCGAAGAAAAGCGGGATCACGAACATTCGCCGGTTACGCTCACTGAACAGGGCGGGCTCCGATTGCGGGCGCAGCCGCACGACAGGATGCTTAATTTTCACAGGTCAAACTCCGGTTCGTCGAGTTTAGGCGTGCGGCGGAATACTGGAAGCCGGCCGGCCATATGGTCTCCCGCCTCATCAGCCCTATCCCCGTCAAGCGCCTTTGCCCATGCCTCGGCTTCCGTGGCGGCGGTAAACCAAACCGGGGTTTCGACAACCTGCCTGCGTAAGAAAGCATATTTCATAGGTCATAATCCTGCGTAGGGATTGCCCAATTGTTTTTATCGGGCCGAAGCCATGTCAGATCATCATTCTTGAAAAGCTGTTTGCGGACTAGCTCGACGTCGATCCCGAACCGGCCCGCAATTTCCTGCGCCAGCGTGCCCATGGTAGCCCGTCCGCCCAAACCTTCAAGCGTCTTAACCACCTCTTGCGCGCTCGCCCATCCGTAGCGGCTCTTGCCGGCACCGTTGACGACTTCCGCCGGCAGTGCGGCCGACCGCTCCAAGACAATCGAAGATGACATTTCCTTGATTTGAAAATAGCTCACGTCGTCGGACACGTCAGCATCTTTTTGCTTGCGCACCCGCAACTCTGTCCCGCCTTGGCGCAGCTTCGTGGAAATTACCGCGTCCATGTTCGCGTAGAAAGCTGACGATCCTCGCGCACCCTTATTGCTGTCTTTGCCTTCATGGTGGATGCCGAGCACGAAACACTCGTAATAGCGCGCCAGATTTTCCATGAACGTTGTGATCAGTGTTGCGTCCTTGGATGAATTTTCGTCCATGCCGGTCGAAAGCCGCGCCATGGTGTCGATCACGATCAGTGCGGGCTTGGCCTTCAATTCCGCTAGGTCCGCTTTGACGTTTTCCCACCCTTCGCTATCGGTATAGAACGGTACGCGGTCCTTGACGATCATACGATGATCATTCCGGAATTCGATTTCCTGCCATTCCATCCAGGCCGGCCAACGTTTTTTCGCCGTCGCCACCGAACCCTCGCCCGCCATGAACAGTACGTCATTTTTAACCGGCGGGGCGCGCCATTGCCCCGGAATGCCAAACGACAGGCAAAGCGCCATATCGAGCGCGAGAAAGGATTTATAGCTCCCGCTCGCGCCGTACATCATGCCGATACCGTAGGCCGGAATCATGTTCGGGATTAGCCATGCCGGGTCGCGCACGCCATCCGCGTAATCGTGCAGCCACATGAGCTTGTCGCGCTCGCGCGGCTTGGGGGCCGGCGGCTCGAATTCCAAACCTACATAGGAGGCAAACGCGGTTTCGTTTTCGAGAAACCCCTTTACCCCGCCGGCAGTATCTTCCCCGTGATTTACCGCGTTGCGGATTTTCGTCTCTAATTCCCAATCATCCCAAGGCGGGGAGCAATGCGGGTTCCAGTGCTCCCACATAAGGTCGAAACACAGGCCGGGGGAAATCGCTTTGTCTAGGATCGACGCGGCAACCTGAAAGGTCAGATTATCCCCGCCCCTGCCCTGCACCGCGACGCGGCCCGATTTCACATAGCCTGTGAGCAAATCCACAGCCCAAGAGACATTGCGCGGCTTGTCTGCGTCGGGGTTTTTATCCAACCCTAGCGTGTCGGATTTCTTCCGCTCCGGAACGATCGCCGACATGAAATCTGGCAGGGCTTCCAGCACGCCGCCCGGCAAAGCCTCATAAATACCGTCCACGCGACCCGGCCCGGCTTTCGTCGCGGAGCCCGGCAAGATGACATAACCGCCCGAGACCATCGCGCCGTTACGGGTAATCCCGCCGCGCGTGTCGATCCCTTCGGCGATGCGGCTAGCGGTTGAGGGGCCTTCGCCTCGAAAATAGATATGCAGACCGCCCTTCGGCGTCCGGACCTGAAACGCGCGATCGACGGCGGCTTTAATGACCGGATCACGCGCCAGGAGCTTCGCCCACCAATCAAGGCCGGCCGGGTCGATATCGAAAACAAAAAGCCCGCTAGGGCCACAAGCAACGGCCCAATTGAAGTCGGGATTGATTTTTAGCCATTCCCGAATCTGCTCGGGATCGTCGCTTGCGTCTTTCCACCCGTGAGACGTTGCCGGGTCTTTTGTGCCCGGCGAGCAAGGGAAAATCTTAGCGCCCTTAAGGATTTCAGGGATGTTCAGCACGAGCCGAAACGCACCTTGCGTTGTTCGAATGCCCCCGCTATATTCACTTTCGCCACTCCCCAATAGTGCGCAATCTAAGGCCCCCGTTTCCAGCCGGGACGGGGGCCTTTTTCTTTGCCTGAGCAACCTACATACCTTGCCGCAGTGTAATATAGCAAGCCCGCCATATTATGGGGCCGGAATTAACCTTGCCCACTAGGGGCGGTATGTTTTACGCCTTTGCGCCATACGCCAGGCATCAACCACCCATGCGGCCGGCGGCTTGCCCTCGCGCTCCCGGCGCCGGCGTATAGCCGGCACGCAGATGCGTTCATGATCAATGCGGCGGCTCATGGTTTCGCCTTTCCAAAGGATGCACCCAATGCCGCACGTTTTCCGGGAGCGCGAGACGCAGAGGGCGCGGAATAAATGACATCCGCTAATTCTGCATAAATGTCACGGCCCTGATAGGCGATTTCTAACCTCCCGTCCGGATGGCGAACAGCTACCGCCGACATATCCAGCCCGCCCGGATCATACCCGATTATAAGCTTATCGTCTATGTGCTGCGCCAGCCGTGAAGCCATGGGAGAACAGCTTTCGAAATCGATAGGCTTATTCAGGAACTTTATGCGCGGCGCTTGCTGTGGAATATCCGGCCGGCCCGTACGTATCCGCTTGCGGGATTTGTTGCGGCGCCGGCTCATAGCGGAATGTCCCCATTGCGGGTTGCGACACCGGGCACAAATTTCCGAGTTGAAAAATCATAATCTGTCCACCACTCATCGGACAGATAATATTGATCCCGGTGAATATTGAGCAGCCGGCCCATCGCCTCGTTAGCCTCTTCCTCGGTTACGCCGTCCGCTTCGAATACAAAATGTTCAGTTTCGAGCGTGACTATATAGCCTGCGACAGGTGGCTTGATCGGGAGCTCCATGGCAGCCAACAATTTTTTCGCCGCTGCGTCCCGTTCATCAGGTGACGCATAGGTTTCGAAATTTCCCAGTGCGTAGGTGAAACAGTCGTGCGCCTCCATAATGCACGAAAGCGCGCGGTCCATTCTGGATTCGGTATAGCTCCCGATTGGTTTTGCGATTTCTCGCAATTCACAAATCGGGCCGGTCATGGCCTTCAAGCGCTCCGTGATTTCGCGAAGCTCGCGGGAAGTTGTGCGGCTCATGGCTCCCTCCGATCAAGGTTGACGTAGTAGCGCCAGGCGCCGCCGCGCGATTGCAAGCGGAACAATGCGGAGTTGGCAAAGCCGCCCCTATCGTACCATTCCCGCTTAGTAATCCGCTCTTTTCTGATTTTCTGGCTCATTATTTTAGCTTCCATCCATAGCTAGGTGTCCGCCCGGCTTCACTCTATAGAGCTTGCGTCCTACGTCGCTTTTCTGTGGGGCTGTGAAGGCTTCGCAGAAATCCGCCGCAATCCCTGAGTTTCCTTCTAGGGGATACCACGTGCGGCCGGATAGGGTGCGCAAGCATATCGCGCCCTCGTGCTCTTCGATAGTCCCGAGCAAAGTATAATGCGCCCTCATTCCACAAGCTCCCATTTCGTAAGCGCCAGCGCGGCGCCTAATATGGTGCTGGCGTCATGGTCGCTTGCATAGGCATCGCCGCCCCGCACCATTTCCCGATAGGCCATGATGGCGAGGCTAGAGGCCTCTTGCGCCCGATGCGCGTCATTGATGAAATTGCCAGGGACGGAAAGCCTAAGCAATCTCGCATAGTGCGGTCCGCTCGACTCAATCCACGTTACAATATGGTCTTCGCCGGTCATTTTGTTTCGCTCCATTAAAAGCGGGTTGAGAATTAGATAGGAAGTAAGCGGACCTGATGCCCGCTCGCCTTAACGCGTTCGGCGAATTCCTTTGCTGCGGCGCTCCCATAGGTGGCGCCATGCGCCACGAAAGACCATTTAGCGCCCCTGCCTTCGCGGCAGATAATCTGGTACCGCATCAGTAGCAACCCACTTTAGCAACGCATTCTGCCAGGTTGCGGCCGATATAGGCCGTTCCGGAATTGCCATAGTTGCAGACATAGACGCGACGCCACCGGCCCTCCCACCGAACGCGAATGTCCGTAGGCATGCGATAGCCGTATCCGGTTTGCGTGCGCCCACTATAGGGACGTTCGGTAATCTCGTGAATTACCTTAACGGTCTGAAAGGGGCCATTGCCCGAACCGAATTGAAGGAAAACTTCCATTGCGTGCGCTCCATTGAAAGCGGGTTGATAATCAGAATGTGCCCTAACGTGAGCTACAGGTCAAGCTCGGGACGAAAATATTTTACTTGATTGCGCGTGCCGACCTTTTCCGAACGCCAATAGGGCGCGAATTCAGGCAGCTTTCGCACATTCAAAAGCGCCAGGGAAATCAAGCGCCCGTTTTGTTCCCGCAAGAATTCATTAAGCGGAGCGAGCAGGCGAATAGCCGCCCAATGATGCGGGACGGGATCGGATGGCAAAGCAGCCATGAGCCATTGCGCAATCACTAGCGCCGCGTCATCGTCACCTTTGGCCGCTTGCGCAATCTCGGCTGTAACGCTTTTAGGTGCATGCGAGGCCGCAACGTCGCCCAATTCGTCTATCTGCGCCCGTGCCCGCCTTTCATAGCGCGGGCTCACATAGGCTAGTTCGCCTACCAGGGCAGGATTATCCAATAACTGTAGCAACATTCCTGTGGTGAAAAACATGTTGCCTTTCATATGGAAAATCATTGCCGACAATGGGCCGGTGTCCGCCTCGACCTTGAGCGCGCCAAGCTTATCAAGCATGCGCAACGTCTTTAGCGGGAGGCCGGATTTTTTGCCTAGCTCATAGATATTCATAAATCATACTCCATAGACAAATCCACAACGGGATTAGCCAAAATATCCAAGCGCTGGCGTTCGATTCGAGCCTTAGCGGCCTTAACATCTATGCCCAAAGTTTCCGCGTAAATCTGTATCACGCGTTGCGCGTCCTTAACCCGCGCGTCGGCTCGCTCCCTTGCGTTCAAATAGCTCGCGCCAGGTTTCGCCGCGTCTTTCATCCACGCCACGTTATGGGCGCTAGGCTTGCGTGCGAGCTTCATGGGGACGGTATCGATCACGACGCGGGCGCCGCCGGCATAATAGGCGCGAGGCATCTTAGCAGCCGGCTCTAGCGCGGAGATTGCGCTCTAGCTGCGCCAGGGTGGCGAACGAGCAAAGCAAGGTCCCGTCACTATAGCGCAAGCTCCACGGCTTTGATGATTTTTGAGGCCACCCACGAACGCGCAAGGTTTCCTTATACTCAATCATAAGGCCTATCTCGTGCGCTATGTCGCGAAGCTTTTGCAGATAGCTAGGCCCGACGTTCTCCCGAGCCGCTGCACGATCGCACGCGGTCATGACTGCGCGTCCCGTGCGACAGCGACAAATTCCGCGCCCTTGCCATCATAGGCATGCTTGCGCCCGTTCCACGTTGCATAGGCTGGCAGGTTGAGCGTGCGCGCTACCGACGCTGCGTCCTTTTTCGTGCGGAATGTGTCGGCACCCCCAAAGAGCAATTTTCCTTCCGGCGTGCGCGCTATAACCGCATATCCCTGATGATCCCGCCCATAAAAGCGCCAACCCTTTTCAACGGGCGCTAGCACAAGCTCAACAGTGCGCGTGACATAGCCCGATGGCATGATGAATTTAGGCGTCATATCCATTGCTCCGCTAGATTTTATCATCGGGCCGGCTCGAAAGCCGGCCTCTTGGAAAATCAGTTTCGAAAGTTTACAAACATAACCGTGCATGCGCGGTAGGGGCGAAACTCGCTCATATCGCCGCGATGATAGGTGACGCCACGCACGCCAGTCAAACCCATCGCGGCCTTCGCGGCCTTCATAAGCTCACGGTTTGCGATTTTCTCGGCCTTCACAAAGCCCGAGCTTCCATCATATCCATAGTGCGTCAATTCAGGAACCGAGATTGTCGCGCGACGCACCCATGAATAATTAGCCTCTCCACCGAACGTATCGGTATATTCTACATCATACACATTGGACATTTCAATATCCCTTCAAGCCATTGTCGGTTAGTACAAGCGCATATCCCGTAACCTTGCCCCTATGGTCGCGCAGGGCAGCAACGCGAGGATTTGAGCTATGATCGATTTCGCCATCGGCGAACGAATCTAGCCTGCTTTCATCTGCGCGCGCATAGGTGCGATAAGGTCCGCCGAAAATGTATTCACATTCCCGCAAGTCTGATTTGCGCGCCATGAAAAATTCTCCTAATCACTCAAATGAAAGGCGGGATACAGGAGTTGACCCTGTAGAGCCGGCCGGTTACGCGGCGCCTTTCATTTGAGCGGCGGATTTCTCCGCGCACTCATTATCTCAATACTCCCCGTCGTTTCCATAGGCCATTTGCCTATGTGCTACGGCCTTTTCAGCGATAGCGTATTCAGCGGCGAAATCGCAACCGGCGATACCGCGCAACTCCGCGCACGCGCCATCAATCGCGTTTTGATCCTGTAACCAGTCGAAATCATTTGCTGCGCGAAACTGCCTGTCCATGGCCTCAATCAATTTCTGCCTTGCTCGCCCTATCCGGCAGATTGATTGCGTGTCAGCGATCATTTCAAATCTCCTGAGTTTAATCTCGCCCCGCTCGAAAGCGGGACAAGGGAAAATCAGTAACCGGCCCAATCGCGCAATTCCTTGGGCGTGCGAGCGACGAAGGGAACGATCGTTTGCTTGCCATCTGCGGCGATTTCAACACACTCGACATGCATCCCTTCCGCCGTAGTGCGAGCCGGGTTGCGCTGGCCCCAATCGTGCGAATTAGCCCATGTGCGCCATTGCGTTTGAATGCCGGCCGGCATGTCGGCGAATTTTGTGTTGAGCGACATTTCCCGTTCCTTCCGTATCAATGGCCCGATCTATATGTTCCGGCCCCTTGTCTCGCACCCTTCTAGGCGCTGATTATTAACAAATCAATAACAAAATGACGGCGATTGCATCTAATGGGCCAGATTATATAAACTGCGCCCTTGTCTCTCGCATAATGCGCGGGCGCGGTAAGGCATGTGACAACGCTGCGCGTCTCCCGCTCGCTGACGCTCGCTCCGCCGCTCCGCTCATTCTCCCCCGTTCGCCGAGCTTTAGATTACCTGGAAAAATTCTGATCAATTCCAATTTCCCTAATTCCGATTTCCCGCTCGTTCGATCCTGGGTGCATGCTGGCATTCCCGTTTGTCACCCGCGCCGAAATTATCCGGCGTTTACGCTTTCTTTACGTTTCCCGGCTAGACAGATGTGACGCAACGGAATATGGATGGTGCAGATGGATAAGGAAATTCGTGATTTGGTTGAATTGCTCGGGATTACCCGGCTTCAGGCATATCATCACGTCATCGCACGGCGGGAGCTAGCCCGTTCGGGATATCGGGGAAATTCGAATTGGTTAAAATAAGCAGCATTGCCTTAACTATATGTGACGCATGGGCACATGCTTATGCCTCGTTAACCATTACATATCACGCAGCGTCACATAATGGGCCGGGGACCCGTAGGCATTTCTCGCCGGGGAGGGGGGATAGGTTCTTTTCGGCGGGCGGAAGGCCGGGCGGGGTCGTGCCGCGCTATATTCCCCAAATTTCCCCAACCCCTTCCCTTACGGAACATCCCAATCTATTCTAATCCCTCAACGGCACCACCCTCCCGGCGGGGCTCCCTCCGCACAATTCCGCCGTTCCTAATGCGTCACAACCATTCCAACCGGCGGGGAGAGCACCACCCATTTTTGACACAGCCATACCTCTTAGAACCATATCGGTGGCAATTTTGCCCCCTCCCCTAATTCCCCATGATTATATATTCCCCTCCGTCACCGGACTATCCAGAGCATCCCAACCACGATGATGCGAAAGGATTTTCACCATGCCTAGAGGTCGCCCCCGGCTCGACGACGCGAACGAGCGTCACCCGCTTTATTCCGAGTGGCTGAAAATTCGCCACATGTGTTTTAATTCCTCGGACACCCACTATCCCATGATAGGCGGGCGTGGCATCACACTGGACGAACGTTGGTGGGATTTCCGGAATTTCGCCCGAGACATGGGACCCCGCCCATCGCCCGAGCACCAGATTGTGCGCGTTGACCCCCTGGGAAATTTCGACCCCTTCAATTGCGTATGGGCCGTCACCCCGCCCAACAAATACGCGGCCATATCGGTAACATGGGGAATAAGGACCCAATCGGCCGTCGCATGGGCTCGGGAGCTTAATATCCCCGTCTCCGTTTTCCAGACCAGGCTACGCCGTTGGTCCATTGACCGGGCTATCACCGCACCCTATTCCGCCCAAGGCGCCCGCAAGCGACGTAGGGCAAGACGCAGCTAGAGGATTTTGACTATGCGCAAGCTTCCCAAACCCAAGAGCCTCGCCACGAAGCACCGGGCGGTGAAAAAGCCCAACCTCAAGATCGACACCCGAGCCGCGAATATCGAAGGCCATGAATATAGTCCCGAAACGGAACACCTCACCGTCATATTCAGGGGCGGACGCCGCTACCGCTATGCCGGGGTAAAGCAGGATATAGCGGACCAGTTCGCGGCGGCACAGAGCAAGGGCTCATTCCTGCACAGCAATATCCTCGGTAAATATGAGCACACCAAGATTTAGGCTTGACGGGCTGCGGTGGCCTCGCCATTAATCGGGGCTCGCTTCCGCCGGCAGACCGGGCGAGTGCGACCCGCCGGCCGGCCATTCTTGAGCCGGTCAAGCGGGGAAACTCAAGTGGTGCGGTTGTTCATCCTCCTGCGCCGGTAATAGTCTGCCAGCCTGTTTGGGTATCCGGGGACCATTGACCGGGTTTAAAGCGGGAGGCATTTTTGGCGCCGCGCCCCACTAACCCTTGGGAGAAATATAATGGGAAATGAAATTCATCCGGCGCCCGTGGAATTCACGGACGCCCAACTGAACGCGGACCCGATCCTTCGCTATTTCCACTATCAGCATTTGCCCGTGGGACTGGCGGCGGTTTCCGCTCCGTTCTGCAAGCTGGCGAAACTGATTATCAGTCTGCCACAGAACGCCGAACGCTCGGTAGCGCTGCGCAAGCTGCTTGAGGCGAAGGACGCCGCCGTCCGCGCCAACGTCCCCGTGGCCCCGTCCATGTCGGGCCGGTACCATCCCGATATCGAGCGCCGCGCGCAGGAAATCTACGAGAGCCTGGACTATCGCCCAAGTCTCGGCGATCCCGAGCAAAAGCCCTTGTGGGTCCGGAACGGCAATAGTACCATGCAGGACATTTGCCGCGACCGTGCCAGGCAGGAATATCAGCCGGCCGCGTTGGGCGAACCCGTCGTGAAAGGCCCGGATCACTCCGAAGAGCCGATCCCCTTTTCCTGATGCTTTTATTCTCGGACGATTTCGAGGATTACCAACTTCAACGGAGAATTCCCATGAACGACAATCAACTCCACCGCCTGTTGAGCGACGCGAAATTCACGATCGAACAACAGCGCCGGGAAATCGACGCCCTCACCCCCAAGGCCGAAGCCTATGACCGGATCGGGCAAATCCTCGCCCTCGGAGACCAGCGGGGAGGCTACGGCATTGCCGGCGTCGATCCCGTGTGGGACCTGACGCGCGCCCTGGAAGAAATCCAGATGCGCCAGGAGACGCAGAAAATGAACGAGGGCACCAAGCCGTCGCCCGACGAGATTTATGTCGGCAAGGAAGGCGCCACGCCCGCCGAATTTATCGAAACTCTCAGTAAATTCGGCGGGCAGACCGGACAGGAATACGCCAATACCGTGCGCGGCCAAGAGACCACGGCTAGCGCCGATATTGCCAGGGAAACCGACACTCTGCGCGACAAGGACATTCCGAACATCGGCTAAGGAACCAATCCGGGGTTTGTCGGTTCCGGGCCTAGCGGGACCATCCGACAGGAGCGAGAACCATGACCGACAAATCCCATAAGACCGCACGGGGCACGCGGGGCCTCGACAACCCCGATCCAGCCGCTAGCCATTCGGGGCTCGACATGCAGGGGCAATTCCGCATCGGGGATCGCATTTCCCTCGGCGTGCGCGGCGGCGGGCTCGTGCTCACGCAGTCGCATTCCGGCCGCGAGGTGGAAGTGTCCGAGGCAACGCTTGCCGGACTGCTCGACGATGAATATTTCGTCGATAAGGTGGATTGACCCGATATCGGTAAAACGATATTGACCCGGCTTCCCTCCCAAGGAAGGAAAGAGCCCTCGGTAGCGCGACTGCCGGGGGCTCTTTTTTGTCTTGCGGGCCGGAACGAAATCGGTCATTAGGGAGCACGGCCAGGGGAAGAATAAGCGGAGCGCTATCATGCTGGAAGAACTTCACGGCGTTCCCAAGCGGATCGCGGACCTGAAGCGGAAACTCGCAGCCAGGGAAGGCAAGAAAGAGTTCAAGGAAAACTGTGCGGCGATCCGGGCTGAGATTGCGCGGCTGGAAGCGCTGACGATCAAGCCGGCGGTGGCATCCGAGGATAAGGCCGGGGTCAGTGAAACCGACAAGGATGTTACATTATGAGCCGGACACTTGATTTTATGCTGAAGCTGCGCCGGATCGATGACGCCGGCCTGACGCAACGCTACGTGCTCGTTCTATGGGCCGTGCGGGAGACGCCAGGCATGATGGGGCTCGAACTGACCCGCAAGCTAGGCTACAAGACCCGGTCCAATATCCAGCATTCAATAAGCGTGCTCGTGGACAAGGGGCTTATCGAAGATCGCCGTATCAAGACCGGCAATCTCACGCCCAACGATCTGCACATAACGCCCGCCGGGGACAAATTCCTGTCGGACCTGATTTCCGATTAATCCACGCTTGGGAGGGCGTAAACATGTCTAACGGGATATTGCTTGGTAAGGGCTACCGCAAAGCCTACACGTCGAAGGGCGACGATCCCCGTGCACGGTTCGTCCGCGTCGCACAGACGCCCGGCACGGAGCGCAAGCGCCGCGTGAACAAGCCCCGCCTGCCCGGATTCGAAAGCCTCTTCGTGCAGGAAGGCCGCACGAAATTTCCCAAATCGGTGCGAGCGCCCAATGAGCATATTCTTGTATCGGGCCACAGCAATATCAAAATCGGGAAAATCGTCCGCAAGGGCGCGTTCCGGGGATATTGGATTTATACGCTATCACTGGAAGAGCGGAAAACCTGCCCGTCATCGTGTCAGCACTGGCAAAGCTGCTATGGCAACAATATGCCGTTCGCGAAGCGCGTCGATCATACGCACAAAGATTTCCTGCCGCTGCTCGCAAAGGCCATTGCCGTGCGCTGCGCGACGGCCACGAAGCGCGGTTCGGGAATTTTGGTGCGGCTGCACGCGCTCGGCGATTTCTACTCGCCTGCCTACATTCATTTTTGGGGCGCCCTGCTCGCGGAATTCCCTAACCTCTCGATCTACGGCTATACCGCGCGGCTCTCGGGCACGCCGATGGGCTGGATGATCAACGAAATGAACAAGGATTTTCCCAAGCGCAGCATGATCCGGTTTTCCAACGGCAAGGGCAAGCGCATGAATACTGCGTCAATCGGCTCGGTGGCGTCAAAGCCCGCGCACGCCTTCGTCTGCCCCGAGCAAACAGGAAAAACGCTCGGCTGCGATACCTGCGGCCTGTGTTGGGGCACCAACAAAACCGTAGCATTTTTGGAGCATTGAAAATGTCCACCACTCTCGATCCCGCGTGCGGCAAATGCGGGGGCTTTTTCAGCTTCATGGAAGACAGGGTAGTCCACAAGCCCGGATGCCCTAACGCCCCGATCCCGCTTCGCCCCACGCCGGTTTCCAGCCTCGACGCCGCCAGGTTCAACCGCGCGACCCATCCGGCGCATCTCGATCCCCGTACGGCCCTCCTAGCGGCGCTGGAATGGTTCGATGCGCAGGAAACCAAGCCCCTGCATATTCAGATACTCATGGGCCGCGACGTAGGCGACGAAGGCTGCTCGTGGACCAAGTTTTTACAAGCGGGAAGCTATCGCCATCACGCGCAAATGGGACTATGCCTTGAGGCCATGAACTTGATCCGGGAAAGTGGCACGTGACCGAAGAGAGCAAAAACCCCTTGGCGACGACACGGACGGACATGCAGCTTCCGTCGCGCGATCTGGCAAAACTGCCAGTGATCAGCGCAGAGCAGTATCAGCACCTAGGGCGCTTCAGCGGCGCTCTCGTGCTGTCCGTGTTCGAGATGATCGGCGGTGCCCCGCGCATGGCCTCGTGGGCGGACCAGAACCCGACCGATTTCTATACCAAGCTTTTGCCGAAAGTCATTTCGCGATCGCAGCAAGTGGACGTTTCCGGAACGCTGACGATCGACGATGCGATTAGCCGGCTTGAACGGATGGACGAAGGCGAATATGCCGACGTGGTGGACGTGACACCGTCTTACGACCTTTGAATGCCTTGGGGGCTGAAATCATGACACTGAAATACGGAGCCCGTGAGGGGCTCGCAGACCGGCTCGACGATTGGCGCAACCGCCTGGGAAAAGATCGTTCGTTGCCTTGGATCGGTCTAGGGCTGATCGCCGACCTTCAAGCCGCCGCTGACGCCCTCAATGGCAAGCCAGCGAAGGTCGCGGCGCCCGAGCCGGAAATCGAAGAGTGGGAAAAAACATTGGAGTTCGACCTATGACCGAAGAAACCAAAAATCCGCAGCAAGCGAAAATCCGTGTTGGCCTGTCGGCCAAGCGCTCGCCCGTCTGCTACCAGACACTCAAGGATATCATCATCCCGGCGGGCACGATTTTGCGGCATGACACGATCGCCAAAGACGGCGAACTATATTCGGCGGGTTTCGGGCTCTTCGGAAAAATCGTGCTCGACTTGGACAAGGGCGAAATCGTCAAGTCCGACCTATTCAAGCGGGTGATCGCATGACCGCCGCCAGGGATCGCAAAGAGGCGGCGAAACGCCTCGGTGTCACGCTGCAAATGCAGTATCGCGACATGCACATGGCGAGCGGCAACGACGAAATCCAGACGGCGGCGGTACTGCTCGGCGGGACGTTCAATTCCAACATCGAATTTATCATTTGGGTGTTGAAGGAATTCGGCGGCGTCCAGCAAATGCCGTTCGAGCGCCAGCGCTCCGCAAGCGTGAAACCGCTCGCGGCGAATGACCTTCCCGAAGTACCGGCAATTTTCACCGCCGGCCGCGACGTGGACATGCTCGGGAAATAATCGTGGCTTTTGACCTGCAACAAATCGCCCTTGACGCAAATATCTCGATCGACGCCGTACGGGAGCGCTATCTGACGCTGCGCGCGGCAATCTGGAAATCGGACTTCAAGCGGTTTTGCCGCGAGGCAATCCGCATCCGGACGAAAGAGGGCGATTTGGCGCCGCTCGTGCTGAACGAAGCGCAGGACATTCTGCACAACGCCGCAGAGGCCCAATTGCGCGAGGAACGTTGGGTGCGCCTCGCGGGGCTCAAGGGCCGGCGCCAGGGCTTTTCTACCATGGTCGCGGCGCGCGGATATTGGCGGGCAACCCTGTGGGACCGGCAGAATATCTATATCCTGTCGCACGAAATGACGGCCTCGACCAAATTGTTCGACATGGTCGATTTGATGCAGCAAAAACACCCGTTCCCGCCCAAGGTGGGTGCCGACAATGCGAAAGAGCTAGAATTCCCCAAGCGGGGCTCAACCTACACGGTCGCGACGGCCGGGCAGAAAGCCGGCGGGCGTGGCGGCGGCATCAGCTTTTTCCACGGGTCCGAGGTTGCCTGGTGGACGAACGCCGCCGATCACTTTTCCGCGTCCGTGCAGGCCGTGGACGAAGTCCGGGGCGTGTGGGGCGTCCTGTGGAGCGAGCCGACCAATCCACTGCCATTTGAGCGGGGAAAAGGCGAAATCGAAGGGTGGGTAAAGCCGCCTTCGGAAATTTGGCTAGAGACAACCAGCGCCGGCCCGATGGGCGAATTCTACAAGCGCTATACCGACGCGATGAAGAAAATCGGCCGCTACCGTGCCGCCTTCGTGCCGTGGACGGTGCAGGCCGAGTATGTGGACCATTCCGGCGGTTTCGTCGCATCGAGCGAGCCCGACGAAGAGGGCGAACTTTCCGAACTTGAGTATCAGGAAGCCTATCAACTCTCCGATGCGCAAATGCTCTGGCGCCGGGGCAAAATCCACGAGCTAGGCGGGCTCGGCAAATTCCGCCAGGAATACCCGATCGACGTTGTCGAAGCGTTCGCCGCCGCCGACATTGCCGACGTGTTTATCAAGCCGTCCTTCGTGCTGAAGGCGCGCAAGCGCAGCAACGAAATCCCCGACGCCCCGCTGATCATCGGCGTGGACCCGGCAGGCAGCGGGGGCGACCGTTTCGCGGTAGCGTTCCGGCGCGGCGATTGCATTTTCAAGGTCGTGTTCCGCAATAAGCTGGAAATCCACGACGCCGTAGCGTGGCTTTCGACGATTATCGATGAGTGGCAGCCTAACCGCATGTGCATCGATCGCGGGAGCATGGGGCAGGCGATTATCGCCTCGCTGCGTGCACTCAACCGGAAATATTCCGACGTAGTCAAAGGCATAGATTTCGGCGGCACGTCCAAGGCCAAGATCGCGCACCCAAAGCGTGCCGGCCCATGGAATATTCGTGCCGAGATTTACGGAAAGCTTCTAGACTTCCTGAAGGATGGCGGCGCGATTCCGGATGACGACGACTTGGCAACCGACATGAGCGGGCCAAAGATCGAATATCGTGCCAACAATGATTGGTTGCTCGAAAGCAAAACGAAAATGAAGGCTCGCGGCCTACGGTCGTCGGATTTGTCCGACGCCTGCGCCCTAACCTTTTCCGTGACGGAGTTTTTCGAAACGTGGTCGAAGCCAAGGCCGGATAAAGGATTTGGCACCGGGGCGCCCACCATGGTAGGGCTCAACGGGGCACCGCAGTTAATTGATCATACCGACTTCGGGCAATATTACGATGGCGCCGCCGGTGAACACGGCTGGATGGGCTAATTTAGGGAGCTTGGGAAATGGCTGGATACCGCGACGCGATCGCCGCAGACGTTGGGCCGGCGCCCACAAAGGTAACACGCACCCCGACAGGGTGGGAAAGCATTGACGCCTATTTGCGCGATATGCGGCAGAAATATGAATTCGGCTATAGCTTTAATGAGCACAATATCCTCGCCGGCAAAGACGATGCGAAATTCACTGTAGGCAATCAATGGGACCCGGTAGTTCAACAGCGCCGCCAGGACGCGAATAAGCCGGTCTTGACCTTTAACCGACTGATCGCCTTTGTTGCGCAGATCGTCGGAAACCGTCTCATGAACGAGACGGAAATTCGGGTAAGTCCGGACAAGGCAGGCACAAAGGAAATTGCGGAAATCCGGGAAGGCTTGATCCGCAATATCTTTAAGAACGGCAACGCCGACTTTGCCCGCGACGAAGCGCACAAGTATCAGGTCGTCGGCGGGCAGGGGGCTTATTGCCTGTCGATCCAATACACCTCTGACGACGTGTTCGAGCAGGAATTAAAGCTTCAGGCTGTCACCGATCCCTATGCCGTCGTATTTGATCCGCTCGGTATCGAGCCGTCTGGCGCCGACTGCCAGTGGGCTTTTGTCGGCGACGATATTCCGCAGCAAGAATTCAAGCATCGCTACCCATGGGCGGCGGAAGTCTCGTTCATGGACGAGCGTTCATGGAACAATTCCGGCTTTTGGCTTCAGGACGATACCATTCGGATCGTGTCGTTCTGGCGCATGATGACGGAGGGTGTTCGCACGCTGGCGCTTTATCAGGACGGCACAGTCCACGACGTTTCGGATATGGAAGAATTCGAATATCTCCATATGGTCGAAACGCGGTCAGACGGTTCGCCATATACCCGCGAGGTGCCGCGCCGGCTTGCCAGGCTCTACATTTGCTCAGGCAACGCGATCCTTGAAGGCCCCTATGATTATCCCGTCTCGTCGCTACCGGTTTACCGGGTGCCTGGGTGGGAATTGAACGACGGGGAGCGCGTCCACCGTTGGGGCTTGATCCGGTTCCTGAAGGACCCGCAACGCCTGCACAATTATTGGCGCTCGACCGTTGCAGAGCAGCTTGTCGCCGCGCCACGCAACAAATGGCTGACGACGCCGGAAGCCGTGAAGGGCCATGAGGTAAAATGGCGCCGTGCGCCGACCAGCGACGACCCGTTTTTGTATTTCAACGATGGCGAGCAAGCGCCGATTCACATTCCGCCGCCGGGGATCGACGCCGCGCTAGTCAACGAAGCCGCGATTTCCACGCAGGATATGAAGGATATTTCCAATATCCACGAAGCCGCGCTTGGAATGCCGTCGAATGAGGTTTCCAAGGTCGCGATCCAACAGCGGCAAATGGTCTCCGACGTGGGCACGTTCATTTATACCGATCGCTTGCGGCTGGCAGATACCCGGTGCGCAACGAACGTGAACGAGCTTATCCCCTATATTTACGACACGCAGCGCACGATTGCGATCACGGGACGGGACGACAAAACCCTCATGACGGTGATCAATGACCCGTCGAACCCGAATTCCGACGTGACGATGGGAAAATACGGTGTCACCGTCACGGTTGGCCCGGCGACGGAAACCAAGCGGGCGCTCGCGAATGAGCAGATGATGGCTTTCGTAAATGCCGCTCCGCAGAGCGCCGGGACGGTCATGGACCTTGTAGCCGAAGCGCAGGATTGGCCGAAGGCGACCGAATTCGCCCGCCGCTTCAAGATGATGTTGCCGCCGGGAATGATCCCTGCCGACGAGATGACGCCGGAAATGCAGCAAATGCAGGCGCAGAACCAACAGCAAGCGCAGATGCAACAGCAAATCGAGCAAGCGCAGATGCAGGCGAAAATCGCGCTCGATACCGCCAAGGCCAGCGACGCCAACGCGCGGGGCTATTTGGCGCAGGCGCAGGCGTACAAGGCAATTCTCGACGCTCAATCCCGCCGCGCCGATGTGGAAGGGAAAATCGAAGACAAGGATTTCCAGCACGTGCTGAAATCGCTCGATCAGCATAACGACTTGGAGGCGCAGGACCGCGATTTTGCCCTGCGCGCCGACGATCAAAACCACAATCAAGAGTTGGCTGTGGTGGACAAGATTTCGGGGGCTGCGAATAGTGACCGAGATTTCAGTTTGCGCGAAAAGGCACAGGCCGCGCCGACCGAAAAACCTAAGCGGAAGCCTGCCAACAAAACGGAGAAAAAATCATGAAGAAATTCCTTTTGATGGGTGCTGCGATCGGCGCCATGACCGCAGCGGAGCGGCAAATGGGGCGCTACATGCGTGCCCCGGATCACGGTGCCGATGACGGCGGTTTCGCCGAATTCGAAGCGGCCGGCTCCGTTGAGGTAGGCAGCGCCGCCGGTATCGAGAGCAACGCGCCAGAGGAAAAGCCTGCGCGCAGCGGGCGCGGTCCACGCGAGGCCCCCAAGCCCGCCGCCGACAAGGCAGCCGCAGCCGCCGCTGAAAAGGCGAAGGGTGCCGAAAAGCCCGGTGAAGCGGACGACGAAGGCGAGGCCGGCGACGAAGGCGAAGAGGGCGACGAAGACGAAGATGACGACGAAAAGCCCGAGCCCAAGCCGAAGCCCAAGGCGTCGGAACGCATCAGGGAATTGAACAAGCGGCTGCGCCAGGAAGAGCGTCTGCGGCTTGCCTCGGACGCCCGTTTGGATGCCCTGGAAAAAAGCCTCTTGCCCGGTGGCGCGCGCAGTGGTAATTCAGGCGCCGACATAGGGAAAGCTCCCGATCCACAGGATTTGGAAACCTACCCGCTCGGGCACCTCGACGACCGTTATATCGAGGATAAGCTTGAATGGCTCGCCACCAAAAAGGCAGCCGGGCAAGCCGACGCGGTCCTGCAACGTCAGCAGGAGAGCGAGCAGAAGGCGAACGCCGAAAGGCAGCACGCCGAATTGCTCGATAAGGTCGATGACCTTTCTTCGCGCGGCTCCGAACAGTTCGACGATTTTCAGGAAGCCGTTGTTGAAGCAGGGATGCGGGGCGATTGGCGTCTCGAACAACCGACCTTCGAAGCGGCCTTTGAAGCGGAGAACGGCGTTCAAATTCTCTATGATCTTTCGCAGGACAAAAAGGAAGCAAAGCGCGTCGCGGAGCTTTCCCCATACGGTCAGGCGAAATACGTCTTGGAGAGGGACACCGAAATCGGCCTGAAGGCGAAGCCTCGGCGAATTCCGGGGGCTGGCGCCCCACCGTCCACGACGACGCGAGGCGCCAATTCCCGAACCCGGATTAATCCGTCAACGGACAATCTCGACGATTTCGAGAAAGCCTGGATAGCGGATTCCAAGGGCAAGTAATCGGCGCCGAAAGGGATTTCCCCGATCGGCAATTTAGCAGAGAAGGGAAATCCCCATGGGTGCCGTAACAACCGAACAGCAGAAATTGGTGCTGAATTCTTTCGCGATGGTGTTGCAAAACAACCTCGTGACCGCTGAAGCCGTCTCGTGGAACGAGATGGACGGCGAAATGGACGACCGCAACGGGCTTCAGGTGCTCGAACAGGTCACGCCGCGCTACAACGTGACGCGCACCGAAAACGGTGTGAAAGACCTTTCCGCCGGCACCGATGGCACGGTTTTCGGCTCCGAGCTTTTCGAAATCACCGGCACTTTCAACGCCAACATGGGTTGGGGCGATTTCGTCAAGATCAAGTCGATTGGCGAAGCTCGCCAGAGCAAGGCGCTGCTCGGCGCCGCGACCAGCATGGCCGAGAAAATCGACGCCTATGTTATGCAGAAAGCCGTCCTTGCGTCGGCCGACTGGACGGGGACGCCGAACAACGCCGTGGGCAATTGGGTGGACGCCGTCGCCGGCTATACCCGCCTCAAGGAAAACGGCGTTGGTGACGACGAGCTTTCCTACATCCTGAACTATTTCGATCTGCAACAGCTTGGCGACCAGGTTGTGAAGCTGCCAGGGCCGGACCAGTTTTCGACCGCGACTTTCCGGAAGGGCTTTTCGGGCGAGCTTAACGGCATCCGCACGATGTTCACGAACCAGCTTCCGAATCTGCTCACGGGCACACGGACGGCAACGGCGGAAGCGACCGTTGACGGCGGCGCGCAGAACGTCAACTATGCCGACGTTGCCAAGGCCGGCACCGTCAACGGCCGGCGCCTGACGCAGAACCTTCTGCTCGCCGACGCCGGGGTCAAGACGTATAAGGCAGGCGAGGTTTTCACGATCCCCGGTGTTTTCGCCTATGACAACCGTAAGCAGGCGCTCGTTTCGCCGGCCCGGCTGCAACAGTTTACCGTCGTGGCGGACGCAACGGCAGTCGGCGGCGCGGTCACGCTCGTGATTTTCCCGGCGATCATCGTGCCGGGTTCGGGCGCGGGTGACAATATCAACATCAATATCGCGCACGCCACCGTTTCGGCCATCCCGGCCAACGACGCGGTGTTGACGTTCATCGGGGCGCCGGCCACGAACCTTTCGCCCCGCGTCGTGATCCAGAAACAGTCGATCGTCGTCAACACGGTCCCGCTGATTTTGCCGGCCTCGGACACGTCCATGCGCCGGAAGCTGTCGAAAATCCCGCTGACCGTTCGCATGTGGCAGCACAGCGATTTCCACACAGGCGAGCATGGCGTTCGCTTCGATGTGGCGCTCAACGTGAACGTTCGGGATCGCTTCCGGATTGCACGCATCAACGGCGGTTAAATCCGCGGCTTCGTTTCGTTCTCCGGGCGAAGGTTGATCGGCCCTCCCTGTTCCCGCTACAGGGAGGGCCGTTTCGCTTTGGAGAGCAAGAATTTTCGGGCGGGGGAGAAATCCAATGGGTATTGTCAGGCAATATTATCGTCCGCAGCCGATGGCGGCAGATTCCAGCTACCTCGCGGCAAGCATCCATGTGGCCGGCTTTCTCGCCAAGACAGCGGGAAATATCACGGTCACTGATGCGGACGGTACGGTTCACGTGGACGCACTACCCGTCGCAATTGGCTTCAACAGCATTCCGATTATGCTCAACACGAGCGCCGGGTGCACGGTGCAGCTTGCCGGCGGCGCGGCAGGCACCTTGCTGCTTTAAGGGAGAAAAATATGTTTTGCCCGAACGGAATTTCCGGGACTTTGATGGCCAACGCAACATCGCAGGCAGTGGATATTTCCACGGCCGACCCCGAAACCGGCGCGTTGCGGCTGTTAGGTAGCACCGGCATTGTCCCTTTCGTCAAATTCGGGGACAGTACGGTTGTCGCTACGCCGAACGATATGCGGGTTTCTCCGAATGCCGAGAATTTCAAGATTCCGGTTGGGGCGACACATTTCGCAATCGTAACCGCTTCAGGCTCGCTAGCGGTAAGTTACACAGTCGGACAGGACGCCTGATTTCGTCTGACCTTACGGAGAAAGAAAATGACCGAGAAAGTAGAATGGCCCGCGTGGCGCTACGGCCCCAACGGCCGGGCCGAGATTTTCCAGAGTGCCGGCGAAGTGCCGGCCGGCTGGCAGGATCACCCGACGAAGGTTAGCGGGAAGGACCAGGCGCCTGCGCCCGCGCCAGCCGTCAAGGCACCCGCAACGCCAGCCCCCGCCGCGCCAGCCGTAAAGGTCGCGACGACCGAAACCAGCACGGGCGGTGTGGACGCGGGAGGCTGGCCTTTCGATCCGAAAATCCACGCCGCGACGCAGAGCCGCACCAAGGCCGACCTGTGGCGCATGAAAGTCGGCGCTACCCGGCCGGCCCCGAAGGAAGGTTTTCCGAAACCCACCCTCGACCTGTAATCCGCCCCGATCGTCAATTTTCAACAGGAGGAAAGCATGAAGAAACTTTTACTCGGCTGCTTTGCGGCATGCGCGCTGCTCGCAGCGTGCGCACCCGGTGCGGTCATGGCGCAAAACCTGACGGCGCCGGATAGCAACGATCTTATCATCCTTTCGCGGGTCGATGCGAACGGTGTGGGATCGCCAGGCGCCGTCGCGGTGACGAACGTTTTCAACACCGCAGGCGTCGGCTATACGGCCGGCGGCGCGGTCGTCCAGATTACGTCGCGCACCACGGGCGTAACGCTGAATTCGCTCGCCGGCACGGTGACGCTCGTTTCGGCGGCGGGATCGGCTACCCCTGCGTCGTTCACGGTGACGAATAGCAGCGTGGGGGCAAACGACGTTGTGGTGCTTTCGCAGAAAACGGGCACGGATTTGCTCGAACTGCACGTCACCGCGACGGCGGCGGGATCGTTCCGCATTACCTTTTTCACGACGGGAGGGACGACCACGGAAACGCCGGTCATCAATTTCGCCGTGATCAAGGGCGCCGCGTCGTAATTCTCGAGCACTAGGAGAACTTCCGTGACTTTGGTATCGTCTATCATTCTGCAAGCCTACCGGGAATGCAATATGCTCCCATTGGGCAAGGAACCGAACGCTAACCAGAGCACGGAAGCGCTTCAGCTTCACAACGCGACGCTGACCGCCGTTTTCGGCGGCGATGCAGGCGAGGGCCTGACCGATTGGCCGCTTGGGAATTTCGACCGTGAATCCACCTGCCCGCTTCCCTTTACCGACTATCGCTTGCGGCACCCGACAATCAACCGCAGGCTGATCGCGGTGAATGATGAGGCGATAAGGGTTCATTTCGCTTTGAGGCCGCAGGACGGCGCCCGCATGGGTGTTGCCGATCCCTTTTCGCGGCTAGAGGCGTTCCCCATCACACTCGACGGCAACGGCCGGACGATCGAAGGCACGCCCAACGTGCTGCTCGATACGGACGGGACCTTTCAAGAATGGATGTATCGCGCGGACCTTGGGGATTGGATGAAAGTCTCCAACGTGGTCGCGGCGGACGAAAATCCGTTCCCCGACAAATTCGATACCATGTTTGTCATCCTGCTCGCGATGCGCCTTAGCCCGCGCTACGGCCGGGCACTGCCGGCGGAAAGCGTCGCGGCGCTGAAGCAGAACAAGCGGGAATTTGTCGCCCGCTACCTTCAGGCGATGCCGCTGGAAATCGACGACAGTATTTCGTGGCCTTTCATGTCCACGCAGGGCTACGACACACAGCGCAGCTTTACGTCGCAACACCAGTTCAATCGCGGGGAGTATCAGTAAATGGCCGATATTCCCCTTGGCCGGGCGGACTATCACCGCACGGTAGCGAAAGAGGCGCGTATCCAGACGCGCAACAGGTATTTCGAGCAAAACCCGGTTCTCACGGCGACCACGACCGCACTGATCGCAAGGCCAGGCATGCGACGTTGGATGTACGTCGGTGAAGGTCCGATCCGGGGAATTTACAGTCAGCCGGGCAGCTTTTCCGATGCGCTCTTTGTCGTCAGCGGCACGGAATGGTGGCGCGTGGATAAGAACGGCACAAAAACCTTGATTCAGTCCGGCTTGCAGGCAGGCGCCGGAAGCGTGAGCATGGCGGGAACAGGCACGATCGGCGCAACGCCCGAATTCATGTTTCTCGCCGATGGCCGCAATCTTTTCGTCTATAGCGAAAACGGCTATGCCAGGGGAACGATTTCCGGCACGCCCGCGAATAACAACACCGTGCAGACGGGTGCAGTATATTATAAATTTACGAATGCCTCGGTGGATGCTGGCGCGCCGGCAGGGACGCTCGCAAATCCTTGGTTAGTGGCCTTGGGCGGTGATGCGGCGATATCCTGGGATAATTTCGGATCGGCGATCGGCGCGGACGGCGATCCGGGCACGCAGTACAGTACGGCGCTTACGGCAAATCCGAGCGTAACCGCCTATGCAGTCACCGCAACGCAGGTTTCCGTTCGAGCGATTGCGGTGGGCATCACCGGCAACGCCATTGTAACGCTGGAAACCGGAGCGGCGATTGCCTGGACCGCAGGCACGCTGGAAGATGGTGGGGACCCGTCCGTGCTAGCTGTCGAAACGCCCGACGATGTAGGCATTATTTCGCTCGGCTATATCGCGTCCTATGTCGTCTGTATTCCGGCACAGGGCGAAGGGATCAACGGTCGCTTTTTCTGGATCAACCCCGGAGAAATCACGATCGACCCGTTCGATTTTGCGACGGCCGAACGGGCTCCCGATCCGATTTTCGACGTTGTGGTTTTCGGCGATCAGTTTTGGTTGCCAGGCAGCAACACCACCGAAGTTTGGTATTTTACCGGAAATGCCGACAGTCCAGTGCTCCGCTTGCAGGGCGTGACGTTCGATCGGGGATCGTGGGAAGGTACCGCGATCCAGATTAAGGAAAGCATGATCATCGTCGATAGCGACGGCGGAGTTTTTCAGATTGCCGGCGGACTGAAGCGGATTAGCAATCCGAGCATAGAGGAACGTATTCGGCAGGCGATCACCCTTGCGGCACAGCAACTCATTTAAGGGGCACCACCATGACGATTCAATTTTGCGACGACTTCAAAGGCTTCGGCACCACCAAAGCGTTGATGCTGGACGGCCTTTATGCTCAAATCAACAACTCTACCGGCTTGACGGAAGACCCGGACCCTAACGCTTCCGGCACCGTCTATTTCATTGTCGCCAATGCCACGGATGGCTACCGAATGCGCCGGGTCCTTTCAGGAGCGCGGACAATTGTCGGCGTAGCCTTTAGGCTGTGGCTGGAAAATCTTCCACCCAATAACATTAATATCCCCTCCTTCGTCCTATTGGATGCGGCAAGCGATACCCTGGTTTCGGTGATGGTCGATACCATCGGACGTATCCAGCTATGGACAGGGCGCGCGAATAATTCGGGCACTGAACTAGGTGCGCCGTCAGCGCCGGCTATTGTCGCCCATTCGTGGAACCACATAGAATTCAAATTCGCCGCCGATGAAATTGCCGGCACCTATGAGGTTCGGGTTAACGGCGTGACGGTATTGGAGGGAAGCGGAGATACCGGGGCGGGCGACTATTGGCAGATCGGCGTTGACAATCCCAACTCTACTGCAACTACGCTCACCTACTATATCAAGGATTTGGTAGTGTGGGATAGCCTGGGAACCGAAAACAACGACTTCCTCGGCTCGGTGCAAGTCATAGGCCGCACGCCGATAAGCGACGATCTTACGGGATGGACCCCGTCGATCGGCACGGATGGTTTTGCGCTACTCGACAACAGCCCGCCGCTTGACGATACCGCGTATCTGTCTGCGGAAAATCCACCGCCGGGGCCGAGTTCTTTTGGCCTATCGGCGCTCCCTGCGGACATTACCACCGTTAAAGCGCTAATCACGCAGTGCCGCGTTCGGAATATCGACGGCGGTGACGGCAATTTTCAAGCGAGCCTGATTTCGGCGGTGGATACGGCGGAAGGGGCCGACCGGCCGATGACTTCGGCATTCGTCTATTATGAGGATGTGCACGAACTTGATCCGGACACTGATGCATCGTGGACGCCAGCCGCCGCAGGTTCGGCCAAGCTGAAAATCGACAGGACGCTATAATGGTCGCGACGACCCAACAGGAAATCTCGGAAGGCCGAGTATTCTACATCGGTGGCGCCACCACGCCATCGCTGCGAATATCCGGCGGGCGTGTCTTTGCGGTCTATAATCTTCCGGCGATAGAGCAGCGGATATCCCAAGCTCGGATTTATGCGGTCGCGTCGGCGCCAGGCGTGCAGGAGATTTCCGAGGCTCGGGTTTTTGCGATCGTCAGGGGTCGCGTGGCGAACACACATTTGCGGGTGTGGAAATTCACGCTCGACGGGCACGACAACTATGTGTTGCGCCTGGGAGATTTTGCGACGCTCGTTTACGACACCTATTCCGAGCAATGGGTGGAGTGGACGAGCCCGGAGCTTCCTTTCTGGCGCGCAACGTCCGGAATGAACTGGATCGGCGGCGAAGCTCTAGCGGGCACCTATGGCTCGAATATCGTGGCCGGTGACGACTTGTTCGGGCTCTTGTGGTTTCTCGATCCCGAACAGCCCTATGACGAGCACCCCGACGAAGCGCGGGTACCGCAGCAACTCGCGTTCGAGCGCATCATCACCGGGCAGGTTGTTGCGCGGGGCCGGGAATTCATCCCGTGCTATGCGCTTTTTCTGGACGGGGATAATTACGGACTTGTAGCCACGGATTTCACGCCAGGCGTCACGCTGGAGACCAGCGACGATCAAGGCCGGACGTTCGACGCGCACGAAACCATCACCGTGACGGCGGACACCGCCGATCAAGCGTACGAGTGGCTTTCCCTCGGTCAAATAGCCTCGCCCGGCCGAATCTTCCGTATCACCGATAATGGGGTATTTACCCGGATCGACAGCCTGGAAATGAACGACGATGCCCGGTAATCTTCAGCCACTCGTCAACAATCAAAAGATAGTTACACCGGACGGGGTGCCTACGGAGTATTTTATACGTTGGGCGCAGCAACGGCAAATGGATATCGTCTCCGGGATCACTGCCGAAGAGGCGCAACAGCTTATCAATGATTGGGCAGCGCTGCGAGACATTGTGGCCGGCGTTGGATTGACTGGAGGCGGCGACCTGTCGGCGGACGTTACGATAGATTTAGCGGATACTGCCGTTACACCGGGAAGCTACACAAACGCCAACATTACCGTCGATCAGCAAGGCCGGATTACCGATGCAGCGAACGGTTCAAGTGGCGGCGGCGTTACTCGCCCCTCTGTGGTCCAAGTAGGGACCTTGATCGGTAACAACTTCACAGTAACCATGCCTAGCGTTCCCACTCCGGGAAATTTTCTAATCGCTATTGCCGTTCACTGGAACAATATCAATAGTGTGGGAGCCGGCTGGACACTATTGCGGGACCTTAGCGGCATAACCGTGGACGGCATTGGTGCGGCGGTGAAGGCCGTAACCTCAACAGATACCGTGACCCAAATCCCTTTTATCGGGGGCGTTAGTGGTTCGGCGGTCGTTATCTATGAGGTGGCCGACGCCCTGAGCACGATGCCCATAAATGTTCAGCTAGTTAAAGAGGATACCGCATCCCCTTTTAACATTGCAATATCCGGCACGAGAGCCGCAAGCTTGTTCATAGGAGGGGTATTTAGGGGCGGCAGCAATACTGCGTTCGCGGTTCCTACTTATACAACCGACGTTGACATAACCGGCACGACGGCCACCAACTCTCCCCGTAGGTTACAAGCTATTCACCTAAATGCGGACAAGGCCACGTCGGGGGATATTGCCTTCACTTTTTCGGGCGGGCAGTTCGCCGCCGGGATCATCGAACTTTTAGGATCGTAATAGGCCCCTATTGACGGCACCGGCGGCGCAGCGTAACGTCCGCCCGTTCCCGCCGCCATCGTGCGCTTTCAGAACAGCCCCACCGGGAATTTAGGGGCACTCTGGATTATTTAGCGCATGTCCCCGGAAGCCGTTATTCACGCGATCGACAACAGCCCGCTTAATCGCGGGCTTAGTGGCGCCGCATGGATGGCCGATCCGGCGAACAAGCATTTCGCCTGCAACGGTGACGTTGTGCTTTTCGACGGCGAAGGTGAAGGCACCTATCAGGTGCATCTGCTCTTTCAGGCGAAGGGCCGCGCGGCGGTCGAATTCATCACCGAAGCCTTTCGCCAAATGTTCGAAGATCACCAGGCCGAATTGATTTTCGGAATGGTGCCCGATTTCCGCCGCGACGTGAAAATCATGTCCCGATGGGTAGGCGGAAAATTCGCAGGGAAGCGCGACACCCCCGAAGGGCCGTGCGAGCTTTATGTATTATCCAAAGAAATGTGGAGTGCCTTGAAATGAGTTTCCTTAAGCCGAAGCCCGCCACATCCTCATCGGAAAATACGAATAACGGGCTGATCACGTCCACCTATGGCGGGCAGATGGGGCAGGGCACGGGCGCCACGAATTTCCTGTCTCAGCTACTCGGCGTTTCGCCGGGGGGCGTGGCATCCGGGGCCGCTCAAATCGGTCAGGGGGCGAATGCTATTGCCGATGCCGGCGGCGCGCAGGCAGGTTACCAGAATTATCTTCAGAACGCGGGCTATGCCCCGGCGATGCGCCAGCTTGCGCAGGGCGTCACGGGCCAGGGCGCGGCGGCGGGGCTACTCAACAGCGGTGCGACGACGAAGGCCCTTCAGTCGCGCGGCGCTGAACTTAATCAGCAATATTTCAATAATTATCTGCAACAGCTTTCCGGCCTGTCGGGGCTCGGGTTGCAGGCTGGCGGGCTCGTCGCCAACGCCGGGCAGAAATCGAACAGCACGGGGGGCAGCCCGTCAACCATAGGCTCGATCGCGTCCACCGTGGGCGGTATCGCCTCGATTTTCTCCGACCGCCGCTTGAAAACCGCAATTCGCAAGGTTGGGGAATTCGCGGACGGGCTCGGGATTTACACCTATCGCTACATCGGGCAGAAAAACCGGATGCGCGGCGTCATGGCTGACGAAGTGGCAAAGCTCCGTCCATGGGCGCTTGGCCGCATTGTCGCGGGCTACCGCACAGTCAACTATGGGGCACTCTAATGAACCTCAATTTTCTCGCGCAATTGCTAGGCGGTGCGAGCCCGGCCGCAGGTTTCTCTCCTGCGCCGCCGGCTCCCGTGCAAAATGCTTTCGGCGCAGCCCCACCTATTCCGCAGCCGCCGGCCGCGCCCCCCATGATGCCGCAACAGGCAGTCACGGGGGTTCCCGCGCCGATGCCGGAAGCACCACAGGTGAACGCGCTTCAAGCCCTTAACACAGGAGCACCCGCCGATGCCGCAATTCCTGCACAAGCCCCACCGGCCGCTGCAACGCCCGCACCTCGGGAGCGTCGCTCAATTCTCGACACTGTCGGCAGGATTTCGGACGTGCTTGCGAAAGTCGGCGGCGCTGACGCCCTGTATCAGCCGACCTTGGACCAGCGCCAAGACCGGGGTTTCGCGATCGAAGACCGGGCGCGCGGGATCGACATGGACAAACTCAAGCAATCGCTCACCGGGCTGCAAATTCAGGAAGGGCAAGGCCAACTCAGCGACGCGCAGAATTCGCGTCTCG
>Ga0193717_1000246_pt1 | contig 42011 bp, 40 predicted proteins | sample U2c2metaG_FD_145900 | JGI IMG/M metagenome (GOLD analysis project Ga0193717, IMG submission 145900) | Soil microbial communities from a riparian zone of the East river system, Colorado, United States - U2c2 | ecosystem: Environmental > Terrestrial > Soil > Riparian zone | place: USA: East River... | reverse complement strand
AAATACCACGTGACCTGCTCATCATATTTATAAACCACCGGAAAAGAGGTGATGCCATTGATCGGTCCGGCGGCATCCTGTGCTTCCATAAAGGCCGGAACCAATAGAATCGCAAGTAAAATTGTACGTATAAAATTTTTCATATTACTTGTTATTAGTTGCGGGTTAGTTTAAAAGTGTAGGATACGAAAGGCGTTCCGTCGGAAACCCTTACTAATTTGATTTCCATTTCGTTGTTGCTTCCCGGAACCGAGGTGAGCAGCAATTCGTCGGTTTGGTGTGTTTTCTGTGCATCGCTGTAGAGGAAGATGCGTGTTGCGCTCGCGTTCGTTTGTTGGAAGGGCAAACTCAACTGCCAGTAGCCGCTTGCTGCGAACAATGGCGGAACATCGCCTAAAACGGCATAAGAAGTGGGCTGCATTTTGTCATCCACATGGAAGGCAATCTTGAAATTCTCGTAATTAAATAAGGCACTTAAGTCTTGCTCGCTTGGTTCGATTGCATTCGCTTTTGCAAATTCGTCTGTCATTTTCAGGCTGGCGATATTCCATTCGCCATTAACTTTCTCATAGAGGGTTATCGGGTTAGCGGGGTCGCCATCATCCACATCATTGCATCCAACTGCAAACAGGCCGATGATAGCTAATAAATAAATAATTTTGCGTCTCATAAAGTTTGGTTTTTTTGTTAGTTATTTTTTTCGAATTAGAAGTAAACGAAGCTAAACGTTAAAAAAGTCTAAAAAAAAATATTCATAAAAAATCAAGATACTATATCGATTAAATTGTTTTCAATGTATTGAATATCAAATAATTATAATTTATTACAATCAATAAAAATCAAGCAGCTGTTGAGATAAAATTTCTTATTTTTGAAGCCAAATAATTGAAGATATGAGGGTTTTAACACTAATTTATTTTTGATACCCTACTTAAGCGTTGCTTTTATTGTCGAATTGAAAAATTTTACAGTATATTTAACATCTTGAAAAAAATATCGGAAGTTTGACCCCTTGACTTATATGGTTTTGTCGATTTTCGTAAAGAATTTAAAACGTCGTTTTTATCTTCACATTTTCAAAAATCCCAAACCCGAAAACACCAATAATTATTCAATTAATAGCGATTTGATCCTAAAACCAAAATAAAAAATGTTCAGATTACTCGTTTTATTTATTCTTTTTTTGGGCTTTACCGTCTCTGCTAAAGAGATTAATCCGTTGCTTGAAGATTTGGATAAGGCGCTTCAGAAAAAGGATTTTTATGTCAGGCAGAAATATGACAAGATCAAGACCATTAAGATCAGTATCCACAAATACACTTTAAGTAAAGACAACAAAAACCTTTATAATTCTTACATCGCACTGTTTGACGAATACCGGTCGTTCAAATACGACTCGGCTTACTTTTACCTTGAGGCTGCAAAATCACAGGCTTTCATCTTAAAAGATCCGCAGTTATTGGCCAAGGCACGTATAAAAGAAGGTTTCGTGCTGCTTTCATCCGGACTTTTTAAAGAGGCGATTGATACGCTCAACAGCAGCGAGACCGGGATGCTTACACAAAGAAACAAATTCGACTACTATTCTGTCAAGGCCCGCGCCTACTATGACTTGGCCGATTATAACAAAGACCAGCGCTACAATATCAATTATGTGCAGAAAGGAAATCTGTATCTCGAAAAAGCATTGGCACTGATCAGTACGAATACCAACGAATACTGGGCAACCGAAAGCCTAAAGCGCTTAAAGCAGCAGGATTGGAAAGGAGCCGAATTTGCCTTCAGCTATTGGATTAACAATTACAACCTGCCTCCGGAATATTACGGCATCGCGACATCGAGCCTGGGATATATTTACTCTGAGCGCGGTTTTACACAAAAAGCTATCGAATATCTGGCACTCGCGGCCATTGCTGATGTCAAGAATGCAACCAAAGAAACCGTGGCGCTGCGCAATCTGGCAAACGAGCTCTTTAAGATGGGCTATCTTGAAAAGGCCAACCGCTACATCAATCTCGCGATGGACGATGCTACTTTTTATGATGCACGCCACCGCAAGATTGAAATATCTTCGATTTTGCCGATTATCGAAAAAGCACAGCTCAATAAAGTCAACGGTAAAAATGACACTTTGGAGAAAATCGTAATGTTGCTTACGGTGCTCGCCTGCATTATAATCATTTTCCTGGTCATCATTTTCAAGCAACTGAAACAGCGAAACGCCTCTAAAAAAATAATGGCCACTTCCTATAACAAACTGCAGGAAATGAACATCAGCCTCAGCGAAGCCAATACGATTAAGGAAGAATACCTCGCGTATTCGATAAAGGCGACTTCCGACCTGATTAATAAGATCGATCATATCCAGAAAAGTACCATACAGAAAATCATTTCCAAAAAGACCGACGAAGTCATTTCGAGCCTCAAACGATATGATGTGAAGAAGGAACGCGAAAACCTGTTTCACCAGTTTGATGCCATCTTTTTGAAACTGTTCCCGACTTTCATAACCGATTTCAACAACCTGTTTTCAGAAGATCACAAGAGCATCATTAAAAAAGGTGAGCTGCTCAATACTGAGCTCCGGATCTTTGCGCTTTACCGTTTGGGCATACAGGATTCCAACCAGATTGCGGATTTTCTCGAATTATCGGTCGCCACAATCTACACTTATAAAACCCGTATAAAAGGCCGATCGGAATTCAAGGAAGTCTTTGAAGATAAAGTCATGGCGATCAAAACGATCTGATACTTTCGTAAAATCCAGAAAATATTCCGTTCAAAACGACTCTTTTTGATTAAATTTGTTTAACAGTTTGAATCAAAAAATGAACAACGTAAAAACAGTTTTCAGTATAAAAGATCTTGAAAACCTTTCCGGGATTAAGGCGCATACCATCCGGATTTGGGAAAAAAGATACAATGTGCTGCAGCCAATGCGGACCGAGACCAACATCCGGCTCTATGATTTGGCGAGCCTCCAAAAACTGTTAAACATTACGCTGCTCCACAGTCACGGCTATAAGATTTCCAAAATATCCCAGTTTCCGCCCGAAAAAATCCCGCAGCTCGTTAGAGAAATCCTTTCGGAAAGGAACACGAAAAACCATGCGATCAATGCTTTCAAAATCGCCATGCTCAATTTCGACCAGGCGCATTTCATCAATACCTATAATACTTTACTTTCGGAAAAATCATTCCGCGAAATCTTTTACGAGGTGTTTATCCCGCTCATGGATGAACTCGGGATCCTTTGGCAAACCGATACGATTACGCCCGCACAGGAACATTTTATCAGTTGTCTAATCCGGCAGAAACTCAGCATCAATACCGAAAAGGCGCAATTGTCGCAGGTTCAGAAAGACGATCGCGTTTTTGTGCTTTACCTGCCGTCGGAGGAAATTCACGAACTCGGGTTGATGTATGTGAATTACGAATTGATTGTGAATGGATGTAAAACGATTTACCTTGGCGCAAATGTCCCTGTTGAAAGCCTCCGGGATCTGTCCAGGCATTTCGAAAAGATTGTCTATATCACCTATCTTACGGTGCAGCCCGGAAGGAATTATGTGGATGGATACATCAAAACCATGGGCGAAAAGATCCTTGGCGGAAATTCTGAATTCTGGATTCTCGGCAGGCAAACCGAACACATCGACCAAAGCAATATCAATCAAAAAATAAAAATTTTCTTCTCGATCAGCGCTTTGGTTTCCCAACTGTAAATTTTTTCGGCAGGCACTCATTATTGTTTAATTTTTACATAAATTTGTTAAACAATATGAGAAAAAATATCAAAGTAATCGGTTCCGGTTTTTCTTCCCTTTCGGCGGCCTGCTACCTTGCAAAACAGGGCCATGAGGTAACTATTTATGAAAAGAATGCGACCGTTGGCGGACGCGCGAGGCAATTGAAAGAAAACGGATTTACATTTGATATCGGTCCGACTTGGTATTGGATGCCCGATATTTTCGAAAGGTTCTTCGCCGACTTCAATAAAAAACCTTCCGATTATTATGAATTACACAAACTTTCCCCGGCCTATACCGTCTATTTTGGGATCAACGAATTTGTAACCATTGCCGATAATCTTCCCGAAATCATCGAGACATTCGAAAGTATCGAAAAAGGCAGCGGAAAAAAACTCGGGGCGTTCATGGCCGAAGCCAAAAGCAATTATGACATTGCCATTAAAGATCTCGTTTACAATCCGGGCGTTTCGCCATTGGAATTGGTGACTTTGGAAACCGCAAGAAAAATCGCGCAGTTTATAAGTAATATCTCAAGAGATGTCCATCGGAAATTCAGCAACAAAAAACTCATCCAGATATTGGAATTTCCAGTATTATTCCTCGGAGCCAAACCTTCAGACACACCATCGTTTTACAGTTTTATGAATTACGCCGATTTTGGCCTCGGCACCTGGCATCCTAAAAACGGGATGTACAGCGTGGTCCTGGCAATCGAAAAACTGGCGTTGGAACTCGGCGTGAAAATTGAAACCGACAGCAATATCTCAAAAATAATTGTCCAAAATAAAAAAGCGACCGGATTGATTGTAAATGATAAAACCGTTGCCGCCGATATCATCTTAAGCGGTGCCGATTACCACCATACCGAAACACTCCTCGAAAAAAACCATCGCAGCTACTCCGAAAAGTATTGGGAAAGCCGGGTTTTTGCGCCTTCTGCCCTGCTGTTTTATGTTGGTTTTGACAAGAAAATTGAAGCCGTCAGTCATCATACATTGTTTTTTGATGTCGATTTTGACGCGCATGCAAAAGCGATTTACGACAATCCGGAATGGCCGAAAGAACCGTTATTTTATGCAAGCTTTCCATCCAAAACGGACAACGGTGCTGCACCAGAAGGCAGTGAAGCCGCCATTTTCCTGATTCCGCTGGCGCCCGGGATTGGCGATAATGAATTCCTTCGCAGCAAATACTTTGAAAAAATAATCACGCGTCTCGAGAAACTGACCCAACAAAACCTCAAAAATAATATTATATTTAAGCAATCCTTTGGCGTGAAGGATTTCGTAAATGATTACAATTCGTACAAAGGAAACGCATACGGAATGGCCAATACGCTGCTGCAGACACATTTCCTGCGGCCGAAAATCAAAAGTAAAAAAGTGCAGAACCTCTATTTCACGGGACAGCTTACCGTTCCCGGACCCGGAGTTCCGCCGGCGCTGATCTCAGGGAAACTGGCAGCCGGACTAATCGAAAAACACTTAGTATCATGAAACCCATTTTTGATAAAATCTCGTTTGAATGCAGCAGGAATGTGACGCGGTCCTACAGTACTTCCTTTTCTTATGCGGTCAGGATGCTCGCGCCTTCGATCCGGCAGGACATCTATAATATTTATGGTTTTGTCCGATTCGCCGACGAGATTGTGGACAGTTTCCAGGATTATGACAAGGCAGAATTATTTGCTTTTTTCGAGCACAATCTGGAACTCGCGCTCAAACATAAAATCAGCCTCAATCCGGTTTTGAATTCCTTCCAGCACACGGTCTCCAAATACAACATTCCAAACGACCTGATCGATTCGTTTATGAAAAGCATGAAAATGGACCTGACGAAAAACGTTTACAAATCGGCCGAAGAATACAACGAATATATTTTTGGGTCGGCCGATGTCGTTGGCCTGATGTGCCTCAAAGTTTTTGTAAAGGGCGACGACCAAAAGTACGCCGATTTGAAGATTTCGGCGATGCGATTGGGTTCCGGTTTTCAGAAAATCAATTTCCTGCGCGATCTGAAAGCCGATTTTGAAGGTTTAAGCCGCAGTTATTTTCCAAACACCGATTTGGACCATCTCAATGAAACCTCAAAATCGCAGATCATCCAGGAAATAGAAAGCGATTTGAAAATAGGCTTCGAAGGCATACAGAAACTGCCGCTTGAGGCAAAATTCGGCGTTTACACCGCTTATATCTATTACCGGAAATTGCTCGTGAAATTAAAAAAAACGCCTTCATCAGAAATAAGGAACACACGGATTCGCGTGCCGAATTACCAGAAATACGGGCTTTTCGCCAAATGCTATTTTACGTACAAATTCAACATTATCTGATGTCAATCTGGATTCATATATTGGTTTTCCTTGGTGTCTTTTTCTTTATGGAATTTATCGCCTGGTCCAATCACAAATACATCATGCATGGCTTTTTATGGCGCCTTCACGCCGATCATCATAAGAAAGACCACAATGGCTGGTTTGAGAAGAACGATTGGTTTTTTGTGATTTATGCTTCGGTAAGCATCAGTTTTTTCCTGTTGTGGCGCTATGATATTTTCCCACTTGGGCTTACGATCGGGGTTGCGATTTTCTGTTATGGGTGGACCTATTTTGTTGTACATGATATTTTTATCCACCAAAGGTTTAAGGTATTCAGAAATGCCGATAACCGCTACGCTCAGGCCGTAAGGCGCGCCCACAAAATGCACCACAAACATTTGGGAAAAGAAGGCGGCGAATGTTTCGGGATGCTGATCGTTCCGTTCAAATACTTTACAGACAAAAAAAAACCTTCCTGAAATCAGGAAGGCTCTTTTCAATTAACCTTATTTTTTAGTTTCGAACATTTCCTGTAATGGTTTGAGTTGTTCGAGATCGACTTTAGATTCTTTAAGCGCCGTCATCATAGTCATGATGCTCGTCGGGTTCATGTCTTTTCCCAGAATCCGGACGACGGCAAATCCGTTTTCCTTTTTGTTGGCAAAAAGCACAAATTCATCGATATGCTCATCTGTGCCAACGAAACTCACGGAAGCGCCTTCTTTACCAGAACCGAATTTCATCAGCTGTTGGTATTTTTCATCCTTGAGTATGGCGGTGACTTTAGCCCTTTCGGTTTCGAACTGTGCCGCATTCTTGTCATTGAGTTTGAAAGCCAGGATGTTGATCCGGTCAAACGATTTCAAAGCGGTTTGCTGTTCGGCAGAGAGTTTTGCATTGTCAATATTGAGTAGGCTTGGCGAAACATCGAGTGCGATAAAATCCTTGTTTTCGGTGTGCTCAACAAAATATTTCTGTAGCGATGGTCCGGAATTACAGCCTGTGAGCAGCAAACTGAATACAAAGCCGATGATTGAAATTCGTTTCATGACTGATGATTGATTTTGTTATTATTTTGGGCCTTTCGGACCTTTCGGGCCTTTGTTTCCTTTAGTCGCCTTTTTCAATTCGTCACCTCCCGGAAATCGCATCTTGTCGGTAAGCGTTGAAATCTCATTGAGGTCGAAGTTTCCGGTGAGCGACATCAAAACGGTATCATCTCCTTTCGCGCCTTCAATAAACATCAGCAATTCCCTTACTTGCGAATCTGTACTACCCGATTTCACAAGGATTTTAATATTCCTTCCACTTTCGTTGATGCGCATTAGCTCTTCGAGTCCGGCAGTTTTGATATAAGAAGCCGTTGTCGATTTCATCTCGTTTTCCACACGCGTACTTTTGGTGGTAAACACTTTAAGATTGTCTAATTTTTTGATCAGGCTCAGGTACTGTTGGGCTTCCTTATCAGAAGCGTCCATTTTTACCTTACTCATCAGGTCGAACATTTTCTTGTTGACAATGATCGAAGTCACGTCGTCCTGCCCGTCGAATTTATCGAACGCACCCTGAGCAAAAATCAGGATTGGCAGGAATGCAAATACTGTGGCAATTATTATCTTTTTCATTATTTCTGATTGTTATTTTTTAAAAATTAAGTTTTTTGAATCTTCGTATTCTTGGAGGTATTGAACGCTTTCAACGCCTGTATTCACATGGTCAGACAACATCGCCAATGCTTTTTGGGTTTCCCTGAAAGCGACTTCGGGATTGTCATAAGTTCCCAAATCCTGGCTTTGTTTGTTTCCATAATTGAAATAGGTGAAAGTGCCGACACCAAGCAGGACAACAACCGAAGCTGCTACAGATAACCACGCTACGATTCGTCTTTTAGATTGTAGTGGAATGTGTTGCTCAAACTGTTGTTCCTTTGCGATGGAGAAGTAACCGAACATCGGTTTATATTGCTCGTGAGGCGGAGCAACATTTGGCGAAGAAAAATAAGTCCTCAATTCATTTTCTTCTGCGATACTGGTTTCCCCTTCAAAGTATTTTTCTAATAATATTTCTATTTTATCCGATTCCATAGCGATGTGTTTTAGTCATAAATTCCCTTATCGTTTTCCTTGCCCTTGAAAGCGCCACGCGGATGGCCACTTCATTCATTTCTAATATTTTTGCGATTTCCTCGAATTCGTATTGCTCGATGTCGCGCATCTGTACAATCAGTCGTTGCTGCTCGGGCAATTGGTTGATTACTTTCTCAACCCAGTTCAGGCTGTCATTATCTTCCACTTTCTGCTGAAGGCTTGGCTCCCTGTCTGTAAAATTATTGTGGACGATCTTGAGGTTCGAAGCCCGTTTCGATTTCAGCTGGTCGAGGCAATAATTCTTGGTCATTGTCATCGCCAAAGCTTCAACACTGTTGTAAGCCGACAGACCTTCATTTTTAACCCACAGTTTCACCAAGACTTCCTGCGTCGCGTCTTCGGCTTCCTCAGTGCTTACGAGCAATCGCTTGGCCAGCCGAAAGAGCTTGTCTTTGAATGGCGACACGGTTTTCATAAACTCAGCCTGATTCATAATTGATTGTTTTGATTGATTGCTTTGTTGATTGTTTAGTCCAGACGATGCGTATTTATTTTTGTTACAAAGTCCGTTACATAAAACTAAAATAAGTAATTTTACGTTCATCAAAACAAAAAGGTTCTATGAGAAATGCCTGTAAATTTGCGCTTGCTTTAGTGTTGTCCGGTCTCCTGTTCCAAAGCTGCGAAAAAAACGACGACAATGAAGTGCCACAGAGCATCGAAGTCAATAATTTTATCTGGAAAGGACTCAACCAATATTATCTATGGCAGGCCGATGTTCCGGATTTATCCGATTACCGGTTTGGCGACCAGAATGACCTCAACAATTTCCTTTACGGATATTCCAATCCGAATGACTTGTTCCAGCATTTGTTGAACAAGCCCGCTTCGATGTTTCCCGAAGGTGAAGCGGTAGATCGCTTCAGCGTAATCTTCAGCGATTATAATGAACTCGAAGGCATCCTTTCCGGTACCACAAAAAACAACGGCGCCGATTTCGCTTTGTATTATAAGGACGATTCGCATACGGACATTATTGGCGTCGTGCGCTACATCCTTCCAAATTCCGACGCTTCCGCGAAAGACATCCAACGCGGCGACATCTTTACCGGAATCAACGGAAGCACGCTAAATGCCAGCAATTACCGCGACCTTTTGTCTCTCGACACGTATACGCTCAATTTCGCCGATTATAACAATGCCAATTTTACCCCGAACGGACAATCGGTTACGCTTACAAAAACAATCTTATCCGAAAACCCGGTTTACCTTAATACGGTCATCAATTCCGGCGCACATAAAATCGGCTACCTGATGTACAACGGTTTTTATCCGAATTATGAGGCGCAGCTCAATGATGCTTTCGGCCAACTCAAAGCACAGGGAATAACCGAACTGGTCCTGGATCTGCGCTACAATGGCGGCGGTTCGATTCAAACGGCGCAACGTCTGGCAAGCATGATTACCGGACAATTTAACGGGCAGGTTTTTGCCAAAGAGCAATGGAACGCCAAATTGGAAGCGTATTACGAAGAAACCAATCCCGGAACTTTATACAACCTGTTCTCGAATTCCATTAGCGATAATGTGCCGATCAATAGCCTGAATCTGAGTAAGGTTTATGTAATTACAACAACCGCAACGGCTTCTGCAAGCGAACTTGTCATTAACGGGCTTGAGCCTTACATCGATGTGGTGCAGATTGGCGACAAGACCGTCGGCAAAAATGTAGGTTCGGTGACACTTTACGATTCGCCTTCTTTCAGCAAAAGCGGCGCAAGCCAAAACCACCGTTACGCCATGCAGCCATTGGTTCTGAAAATCGTCAATAAAGTCGGATTTGGAGATTACACCAACGGATTGCAGCCCGACGAATTGCTCAAGGAAAGCCTGGCAAATCTTGGAATTTTAGGCGATGAAAACGAGCCTTTATTGGATGCCGCGATCACCAGAATCATCGGCGGCGGAAGGACAATGCCGCGAAATCCGGATAAGGAATTCAAAGCGATTAAGGACAATCGCACGATTAGTGTTCTCAGGAATGAGATGTATCTCGGGGAAATTCCGCAAGGTCTTTCCAATATCAAATAGAAAAATCCCGTCTCGTGTAAACAAGACGGGATTTTAATTTAAGAGGATTTGCTTTTAGAAATTGAAATAGAATCCGGCCGGAATTACGCCAACAGTATAACTGCTTTCCAATGTCCCGATTGCGCCGGTTTCACCTGCATTCGTATCGCCTTTGGTATACACGTATACTTTCCCGTTCGACATATAATCTACGGCATCGCCCACATAAATGCGGTTGTTTTTTACCGCAAAACTGTATACGCCATAAACGCCCTGTTCTGTTGTCGTGAAAGCAGGTGCCGCAGGCAATTCTCCTGAAGTCAACGCCATTTTGTAAATTCCGTCATCAACGGTATAATATAAATTATTGTCATTGATCACCAAATTCGCCGGATGCTGCGTTGCGGCAGCGAAAGCCATAGTACTACTAGTATTGTCGGCAAGGTTAATCCTTACGAGACTTCCTGCAGTTTCCACATCAGCAAAAGAAGGTTTTCCGCCACAGGAAACATACAACGTATTGTCTTTTATCTGCATTGCATTCGGAACATCGCCAACAGTTATGGTCGTACTTACCGCATTGGTTCCCGGGTCAATCACAGAAATTTTATTTCCATAACCGTAACCGCCGGTTTGCGCCACATATAACTTTCCGCCGTTTTCGATGATTCTTTCCGGGCCTTCAATAACCGGAATATTTGCAGTCACAGTGTTTGAAGATAAATCAATCACAGCGACATAATCATCGGTTGTAACACCGCCATCGCCCCAGTTTGTAACATATCCTTTTCCGTTGTAGAATGCAATATATCTTGGATTGTCGAGTCCGGCAGCAATAGTCCCGACAGAAACCAAAGTATAGCGGTTTACAATCTCAATCTTATTCGACGCATTCAAAACAACATACGCCAAATCGCCATTAAAGCCGACATCCTGACCGGTATCGCCCAAATCTGCACCGTCATTGACCAATGAAAAAATATTATTCTGGAACGTTCCCAAATCAAAGGAAATATAAGAAAGTGAGGCATCTCCGTGCCCAAATCCACCTTGGTTTAATACCAAAATCCCGCTGTCATAACTTCCCAGCGGCACATATTTATTATCGCCAAGATTATCATCGTCATCCGAACACGACGCAAAAAACAATGCGCTTGCACAAGCGACTAAAAACAATTTACTGAATTTCATTTTTTTAAAATTTAAGTGTTAAGTTCATTACATAATTGCTACCAGGTAAAGGCCTTTTTGAAACGCTCTGGTAATTTTCGTTCCAAATATTTAAAGCCCGGAAACCGATTCTCCAGGTATTCTTTTGTCCAAAATCATAATCAATTCCCACATTCGAAACCTGATATTCCTCGAGTTTGTCCGAATGGTCGTTCAGGATATAAACGCTCCCGTTATACAAATGTTGGTAACTGAAAGTGAATTTCCGCCAGGAATATTCCAAATTCGAAGCCGATTTGTGATACGGCACATAAACCAATTGCTTCTCCAATTTCTGGTCTTCCGAAACCGTATAGCCGTATGTCGCATTCAACCGGATCTGATGGTTTCCGAATTTCCTGTTGAAACCAAAAACCGCTTCCGCCCCGTAGCTTTTCACTTCGCCCACATTTTCCGGCGTCCAGATTCCCAAAACCGGCGTCCAGCGGATCAGGTCCTTGATTTCCATATAGTAAGCGGTCGCGGCCAAAGAGAAACTGCCCACTTTAATTTCCTGACCCAATTCGCCCTGAAGCGAACTTTCAGGCTTCAAATCGGGATTGCCGCTGCCCTGCCAATACAAATCGTTGAAAGTCGGAATCCTGAAATTGCGCGAGACATTAACTTTAATGCTATAAATTTTAAATGGCTGGATTTTCGTCCCAAACGCAAACAAAACCGGACTTTCATAATCATCGTTAAATTCTTTCCTGACGCTGAGTTCATAACCCAATTTTTCCAAAACCTGATGGCGGAACAGCAAAACCGCAGAAGTCATTTCCCTAATATTCACGCCGATTTCCGAACCGATGCCTTTCACCTTAGTGTAATCCAAAACTGCATTGAGCGACATTTTATTGTTGAAATTGTAAGCCAGGTCATACTTTGCTATAAAAGTTTCGGCTTTAGAAGTCTCGAAATTATTGAGTTTGAAATTCTCGAAATATTTATACTGCTCATTCAAAAAGGCAACTTTTGTTTTGGAAGACCAACCGCCCGAAAAATAATCCCATTCGATCAGGTTTCGCGAGTTCAAATCCTGGTATTTGCTTTTGGACGGTGCCGAAAGCGTTCCCGAAAAATGCCTTTCGCCTTCAAAAACCTGGCTGTAGAATTTGAGGAAATTGGAACGGTTGAACCGATAGCCAAAATCGGCATTGAGGCTTGTATTATAAAACTGCCCGTTTTCGTTGTGTTTGTTTTTGGTGTCCAAATATTCGTAATCATTTTCGGAACTGTTTCTCGAAACGCCAACATTCACGCTCACTTTTTCATTGGAAACCGCCATCTTATAATTCGCCCCAAACGTATTGAAACTGCCGTAACTCACTTGCAATTCATTCCTGAATTGGTCTTTAAAATTCAAATCGTTGTTCAGGTGAATGCTGCCGCCAATAGCACTGCTGCCGTAAATAGCGCTGCCGCCGCCGGCCCTGACATCGATTTCGTCAAAATCCATGGTCGTAATCGTATTGAAATCGGTTTGGCCGAGAAGCTGCGAATTGATATTGATGCCGTTCCAGATCACTGCTGTCTGTTGCGCCGTCGTTCCGCGGAAAGATGGCGATGAAACCATCCCGAGTCCGTTTTCCTTAAAATAAATGGTCGAATTGTAATTGAGCAGTGAAGTCAGTGAAGGCTGGTTTTTTTCGATAATCGAATCGCTGAGCCGGATAACCGATTGCGTATTGGAGAATTTTTTGAGCTGCACATCCGAAACCGTAACTTCCTTCAAAGCAATAGAATCCTGTTGCGCAAAAATGAATTGGCACAACAGCAGCATCCAAAATACAAGCAGCTTTTTCGCAGTCATAATTTCAGAATCTTTTTCCCGAAGATTCGATATTCGTTAGGATTGAGGCAGGTCTCCTGGCTTGCGTCTTGTTGTTTACCTTCCCATTTTTGATGTTGGATTTACGATTTCGGATTTACAGTTTTGCGTAAATCGTAATTCATAAATCTGCCATTTCGAACAGTGGTCTTGCAGATAACAACAAGCTGATTAGCTTACAGTTGCGGGAACAGCTCAGGATTTTAAATTTCAGACTGCAATCTAAATGCTGCAATCTGACATCTGTAACCTGATTCCCTTTTAATGCAATTTCAAATAGTGAAATCACAACCTTAATCAGCTGCAAATATACAGTATGCTTTGAAATAATTTTCAGAAATTCAAACAAAAAAACTAAATTTGAGCAAACTGAATCCAAATCATGAAAAAATTATTCCTCTTATTTTTTGTTTCAAATTTTGCATTCGCTCAGGACGGCGTTCAAATCCGGCTCGTAAATGAAGCGATTGGAGCGGAAAGCCTTTTCAATTGGGGCGGAAGTACCGAATTAACAAATGATGCTGACCTAAATACGATTCTGTCCAACTATGGAGCCTATTGGTACCAATCCAAGGGAGGCAATTTTGGACAGTTAGGAAATTATCCGATCCAAATTGGTGCAAATGGAAATCTAAACCAGCTTGTCGCGGATCTTCAGGCCTATTCTACAGTAATCGCTTATGCGCATCTCGCCGATGTTGGTTATTTCAGCGATCAGTTGGAAATTGTAGTAAACAATGCAGTTACTGGCATTCCTGTTGGAATGAACAACGGCATTATAGTGACAAATGATGCCGGACTTAATCAGATTTTTGAGGATTTTAATGTTTCAAAATACGGTTTGCTTTATCCTGATTCGACAGAGGAACCCGCACCGCGTTTTTACGGTTCCGTTTGCGATTGCGATATCAATTTGCTCAAAACAACGTTAGACAATTATGCTGCGGTTATTGAAAGCACTTCACTGACTTATGCCGTATATCTGGCGAACGAAAAATTCAACATTAAAGAAACAGCTATTTATCCGAATCCGTTTACCTCAACAATAACAATCGATGCGCCGGGGAAAATTACTTCTTATGACCTGACTGACGCTACCGGAAAACAAATTATCCATACAAATTCCAAAGCGATTCTTGATGTACAAACCGTAAAACTGGCAACAGGCGCTTACGTTTTAAGCCTTCAATTTGAAAATGGCCAAAACGGGAATTTCAAATTATTGAAAAAGTAAATCGATACTATTTTAGGACTAAAAAAAATCGTCACGAATTCCGCGGCGATTTTTTTTATACCTGAAAATAACATTTACTGCTATCTTTGCGTCTCTGAAAAAACTGTTATGAAATCCATTTCGCTTAAATTTATTGCGTTTCTGATTGTATTGACTGCTGTCGGATGTAAAAGAAACGAGGAAAATATATCGGTAATAAAACAACAATCCGAAAATTCCATTCATTACGCGAAAGGGCTTTCTATTTTCAAATACGACGGTTTTTCAATTGTAAAAATCACCAACCCGTGGCCGAATGCTTCCAAAGATTACACTTATATTTTACAGGAAAAAGGCGCGAAAATTCCCGACAGCCTAAAACAGAACCCGATTATTCCAATTCCGCTGCAATCGATTGTCGTCACTTCAACCACACACATTCCGTCGCTCGAGATGCTGGGCGTCGAAAATACTTTGGTCGGATTTCCAGACCTAGATTACATCTGTTCCGAGAAAATCCGCGCCAGAATTGCCGAAGGAAAAATCAAAGAACTTGGCTCCAACCAAAGTCTCAACACCGAAGTGATCATCGACCTCCAGCCGCAACTGCTTGTCGGTTTCGGAATCGACAACAACAACCCGGCGCTCGACAACCTGCAGAAAAACGGATTGAAAGTCATGCTCAATGGCGACTGGAACGAGCAGAACCCATTGGGAAAAGCAGAATGGATCAAGTTTTTCGGCGCACTTTACGGAAAGGAAAAGACCGCCGATTCCATTTTTACAAACATCGAAAGAAGCTATAAGGCGACAGTCGAACTGGCCAAAAAAGCTACCTCAAAACCAACCGTACTGATTGGTGCCATGTATGAAAACCATTGGTACATCCCAAACGGAAATTCCTGGGGAAGCCGCTTTGTCAATGATGCGGGCGGTAATTATCTTTGGAAAGATGCGACCGGAACCGGAAGCTTGTCGTTATCTTTCGAAACGGTTTTCGAAAAGGCACAGCACGCTAATTTCTGGATCAACGAATCGGGATCTTTGCAGGAAATGGCTACCGCCAATCCGCATTATGCACAGTTCGATGCATTCCGGAACAAAACGGTTTATTCCTTTACCAGACGCAAAGGAAAAACCGGCGGAATCGTTTACTACGAACTCGCCCCAAACCGTCCCGATTTGGTTTTGAAAGACATCCTGAAAATATTGCATCCGGAACTGCTGCCCAACCACCAACTATTTTTCTTCGAACAATTAAAATAAATGGATAAGGCCAATCGAAATATCATCTTGTTCGCACTGCTTTCCATAGGCGTTGTTTTTTTATTCTTTTTGAATATCAGCCTTGGACCGGTGACCATCCCGATAAAGGAAATTTTCAAAAGTCTTACCGGAGGAACCGCCTCAAAGGAAACCTGGCAATACATCATTATCAATTACCGTTTGCCCAAAGCGATCACCGCGATTCTTGTCGGAATGGGATTGTCGATCAGCGGCTTGCTGATGCAGACATTGTTCCGGAATCCGCTCGCCGGGCCTTATGTTCTCGGGTTGAGTTCGGGCTCGAGCCTCGGTGTGGCGTTCGTTATTCTGGGTTCGGCTTATTTGCCTTCGGTCATCGGGTCGTTCCTGATTTCTTCGTATGGAATCATCGTCGCTTCGTGTTTGGGAAGCTTAATGGTCCTGATTGCTGTTTTATTGGTTTCACAAAAGCTGCGCGATACCACGGCGATACTCATTGTCGGACTGATGTTTGGCAGTTTTACGAGCGCATTCGTCGGCGTTTTGACGTATTTCAGTACGGCCGAGCAATTGCAGAAATTCACTTTTTGGTCACTTGGGAATCTCGGGAACTTATCGTGGACATCCATCATCATCCTTTCTATTTCTGTTTTGATCGGATTGGCGCTGAGTTTGGTCAGTATCAAACCTTTGGATGCGCTGCTGCTCGGAGAAAATTACGCCAAAAGCCTGGGATTGAATTACAACAAAATCCAGCTCGTTATCATTTTTGCCACGAGTATTCTTGCCGGAAGCATTACCGCTTTCGCCGGTCCGATCGCCTTTATCGGACTTGCCGTGCCGCACATCGCCAAACTGACTTTCCAAACGAGCAACCATTATATTTTGTTCTGGGGCACTTTGCTTTTCGGCGCAATTATCATGTTGTTCTGCGATATCGTTTCGCAGGCTCCGGGTGGCGATTTCACTTTGCCGATCAATGCGATCACTTCCATTATTGGCGCACCGGTCGTAATCTGGCTGTTGGTACGAAAACGAAAAATGATGGCATGATGGAAAATAAAATCGTCTTACATACCGAAAATCTCAGCATTGGCTATACCAATAAAAAAGCGACGAACACGATCGCTTCGGCTATTAATTTGTCTTTGGAAAAAGGAAAGTTGGTCGCGTTAATTGGCGCCAATGGTATCGGAAAATCCACTTTGCTGCGCACAATAACCGGAATCCAGAAACCGCTTTCGGGAAAAGTTTTCCTTAACGGGAAAGAGATCCACAACCAAACGGCATTGGAACTCGCACAACGCCTCAGCGTAGTGCTTACTGAAAAATTGCCGCCGAGCAACCTGACGGTTTTCGAACTGGTCGCTTTGGGAAGACAGCCTTATACCAATTGGCTCGGAACATTGACTCCTGAAGATTTGGCTAAAGTGAACCATGCTATGGAACTGACGCAAATCACGCATCTTAAAGACCAGAAACACTACGAAATCAGCGATGGACAATTACAGAAAGTTCTCATTGCTCGCGCTCTGGCACAGGATACGCCATTGATTATCCTTGATGAACCGACGACGCATCTGGATTTGCTGCACAAGGCTTCGCTGTTCAAATTACTCAAAAAACTCACGCAGGAAACCGGGAAGTGCATCCTGTTTTCGACGCATGATATCGATATGGCGATCCAGCTCAGCGACGAAATCGCCGTGATGACATCTGAAAAAGTAATCCAGGATTTGCCTTCGAACCTGATTAAAAACGGCATTTTCGATGCGCTTTTCAAAAATGAGAATATTGTTTTTGATGTGGAAAAAGGCAGGTTCATCTTCAAAAACTTGTAACAAAAACCGATAATTCTGAATGGGAGTTGTCCTATCTTTGTTTCAAATAAAAGATAAAGCCATGAAATTTTTGCTACAGATGCTCTTGTTTTTTTGCATCGGAACCACATTTTCCCAAACAAAATATGCCGAACTGACACCTCAGGGTTTTGCACCGGTAACATTTGAAACGCCGAATAAAACCAACGAAAAACTTATAGAAGCTGCACGCGGTTGGGCCGATTATTACAACAAAAAAGGCTATGATGTTTATGACGTGACGGAGAATTCACTCAAAATTGACGCCTGGCGCGAGAATGGCTATTTTACGCGAAGCCTTGGCGAACGCTACGATTTCAATATCAAATACACGCTCCTGATCGATTTTCAGGCGGATAAAAAATATACTTTGACCTTTATCCTCAAAGAAGTCTACAACAAAACGGTGCTCTCCAAAACCACGGTCGCCGATTTCTTTACGCCCGATGGGAAACTCAAGGAAGACTTTGAGGAAGTCAAGCCGTCACTCGAGGCTACGGCGAACAGGATTATGAAATCCTTCGCCGATTTTATAGACAATTAAGGTTTACCGATTATTTCCCTTTCAATAAATTGATGCTCACCGTTGCGATGTCGGCATCGGGAAATCTCCTGAAAACATGCGGGTCGGGGAATAATCCAGCTTCGGAAGCGATTTTGTTGAACACATCGATTTCGACAATATACTGATCCGAAAATCCGTGTGTCGCATCATAAGCCGTCGCGGAAGTTTTGCCCAGATTTGCAGCCGTCAATGCAGGATTTATCGTGTGCAGTTCAATCAAAAGCAACCCAAATTTACTTACATAAGGCGACCATTTCTGCAAATGCTCCAATAAATTATCTTCGACTAAATTATTGCTGATGCGCTTGCCGCGATGCGCGAATGCCCCGGTAGACTGGCTGATTCTTCCATGGGTAACTTTTTTCGGCTCATCCCAAATGCGGTTGTGGTCGAGGAAAGTGCGCACATTGAGCAAATCCTTGAGGTCGATCGTATAGTTTTCCATCAGGTCGTTCGCCAGAATATCCGGACGTCCGATATCACCCCAGATGACTTTGGCCCAGATATCGGCCTTGATCAGGTTGGCGCGGCTGACTTTGAGTGCGGTCTGGTTGTAATCGACGCCGACAAGGAAGAGCGGATATTCATCGAGCATTTTTCCACGCAAGGTCTGCCTGTCGATCACCTCAAAAATATGCTGTAAAAAAGCGCCGTTACCGCAGCCCATATCGAGGATTCCTTTTGGCTGCTCTTCGATTGGAAGGTTAAAAAGGTGGATCAATATCTCGTCAACGACTTTAAAATAAGTGTCGTGTGCGCCGCCGCTTCCCCAGACATTCATTTCGCGGTCGACATGGATTTCCTCCTCGCCGTCGGCCACCATTCGCAGCGCCGCGGGATTTCCGAAAATAAGTTCTTCGATACGCGCAAATGTGGGCAGATACGAAACCGTTACGCCATAAGCGGAAGCGCGTTTCGCGAAAAACAAACCGGTTTCGGTAAATTGGTAATTGCCGTTCTTTTCGTTGAACCAGCCAAGAAATGCGAAGAAATCTAGAATCTTTTTGAACAGTTCCGGCGATTTGTGGAATTCTTCGGGGCGGAACGAAATTTCCATGAAATATTTATGGAACATGCCGTTCATGCCGAGACGGACCAATGTTGGCCCGACCAGATAACCTTCGATATGTTTGAGAATCTGATGTTGGATTTCACTAGTCAATGCATCTTCCGAAAACACGATTCCGTAATTGGTCTTGTATTTTTCAAAAATTGCATTGAGCTTTTTAAACGGCTCTTCTTCAAAAATCCTTGGGTGGAATTGCGTAGAAAAATGCAGCAGGTCGACCACATCATCGTATAAATAAAATAAGGAAAATGCGGTTTCGCTTTTTTCGGTAAGGCTGAAACTGATGTGGTCTTTTCCGGTATCGATATGATAATTTAAAAAACCCTGCGAAGACAGAATCCGTAAAGCCACGTTGAGATAGCCTTCGTTGGCTTTGAATTCGGAAACCAATTGGGAAAGCGACGCTTCTTTTTTATCGAGCAGGTAATCCAGTACGCCTTTTTTGTTGAGTGCAACGGCAACCGGAGCTGTCGCCAAACCGTCCAGATGCCTGAAAATGGTACTCCTGAGTTTGCTTTTATCAATCATGGGAAAATGTGCTGTTTTATCAAATATATAAAAATTCGGCAGACTATTTTAGAATCTGATAATTGCCTGAAAAATTTAAGCTAAACTGCGTGATTTTTCTCAAACCGCTGTATATTTTTCGGATCTTCTGACTTCGAGTTCCATTTTCTTATTTGATGCTAATTTGTCTTTTGGCCTCGCCGATGGCAAACGCAACCGAATTCGCCAAATTATAACTCCGCACCAAAGGCGAAATCGGGATTGCCAAATGGTTGGGAAATTGCGCGAGGGTTTCTTTGGACAACCCGACGCTTTCCTTACCGAAAACCAGCCAGTCGCCATCGCGGAATTCGTTTTCAAGATAGGTTTTTTCGGCATGTGAACTAAAGAGGAAAACACGCGAAACATCTTCCACATTTGCGAGCCATTCGGTTACATTCTGATATTCTTTCCAGTCGAGATGCACCCAATAGTCGAGCCCGGCGCGCTTCACGCTCGTATCGGTAATCTTAAACCCGAACGGATGGATCAGGTGCAGACGGCTTTCGGTACCCACGCAAAGGCGGCCGATATTGCCGGTATTGTTTGGGATTTCAGGTTCAACGAGAACAATATTTAACATGTATAAATTTGGATTTAGATTTGAAAATCGGGTACTTCTAAAACTTCACCCGATTGCAGTTTATTTAAATGAACGCTCCCAATCCGGACACGTACAAGGCGTAAAGTCGGAAAACCAACAGCAGCCGTCATTTTTCTTACCTGGCGGAATTTGCCCTCATTCAGCGTAACAGACACCCAGCTCGTCGGGCCATGGCGCTCATCTCGGATTTTTTGAGTTCGCGCCGGGAAATCGGGGATTGACAATAATGCCGCTTCGCATTTCCGCGTAATGTATTTCGTGCCGTTGAAACCGATCTCGACACCATTCTTCAGTTTTTCGACGGCTTCGGCAGTGATGATTCCGTCAACCTGCGCGTAATATTCCTTGTCCACTTTTTTACTGCGTACGATTTCGCTCATCTTGCCATCGGTTGTCAATAACAACAAGCCTTCCGAATCTTCGTCGAGGCGGCCGATCGCCATGGTTCCCTCTGCAAAATCGTGCAGTTCGCCAAGCAGTTTTTTCTTGCGTTTCAATTCGTAGATGAACTGGCTCAGGTATCCGTAAGGTTTGTGGATTATGTAATGATGGTGCTTCATACGCTGCAAATATAGGATTTCAATCCAAAAGCAATGTTAAATGAATGGCCTGGCTTTTTTAAAAATCGTAATATTATAAGAGAATAAGATATCCAATTATGGAAACGAACGATTTGGGCAATAAAAAAATAAACAACGAACAGAAAGTGAACGAAGGTTTTAGCGGCGGGAATCTTCCTGAAGATTACAACCCGGCGGCCAAAAAGCTGCAGCAGCAAACCGAAACCGATAAAGACGGTAATCTCAAAACGACAGAAAATAAAGATTTCAATTCGCATCCGCATCCGGACAATCATAAAAACCGCGGTAACATCGAATTTGACAAAGATTAGATTTGGAAAATCGCGAAGAAGCCAACAGGAATTTAAACCCTGTTGGCTTTTTTATTTGAAAAAATATATCTTTGTGTGCTTATACTTCGGACCTATGATTGTTTCAGCCGTCCTCACTTTCTAAGGAAACAGGGCAATTCCATATCGCTAGTAACAAAAAAGGCAATGTTCACATGTGCCTCATTTCCACTATATTTTTTTATCATGACACAAATCACACCTTCAAAAGGTAAATTAGCTATTATATTATCCGTAATCAAAAAATCCCTTCGCGGAGAGGAAATCGACTATACCACGGGAAGCATCCGCCTTTCAGTAATCTTACTGGCCATCCCGATGATGCTGGAGATGATGATGGAATCGGTTTTTGCGCTGGTCGACCTTTATTTCGTCGGACATTTGGAAAATTCGAGTTTTGCCATCCAGACCGTCGGGCTGACTGAATCGATGCTGACCATTATTTACTCACTTGCCATCGGTATCAGTATGGCGGCCACTGCGGTCGTAGCCAGAAGGATCGGCGAGAAAGACCCTGTTGCTGCGGCAAAAGCCGGAATGCAGGCTATCGGGGTTTCAATTGCCCTAAACATTGTTATCAGTATTATTGGCGTTTATTTCGGGACGGAATTGCTGATGCTCATGGGCGCTTCACCCGAGGCCGCTTTGCATGGGACGCCGTTTATCCGGATCATGATGGGCGGAAGTAGCGTCATCATGCTGCTGTTCCTGATTAACGGGATTTTCCGCGGCGCCGGAAATGCGGCCATTGCGATGAAAAGTTTGTGGATCGCCAATATCAGCAATATCATATTGTGCCCGATTTTCATCAACGGGCTCGGTCCGATTCCGGCTTTCGGGCTCACAGGCGCCGCCATTGCGACCACGATTGGAAGAAGTGTTGGCGTCTCATATCAGTTGTTTCATCTGTTTAACGGAAAGAACATGCTCAAGGTTACGCTGGCTTACCTGAAACCCAATTTCGAACTGATTAAAAGTATTGTGAAGATTGCCGCCCCGGCGGTTCTGCAATTCGTAATCGCGTCGTGCAGCTGGATTTTCCTGGCGCAATTGGTCGCCACAACTGGCGGCGATAATGGTTCTGCCGGTTACCAGACCGCCATGCGCCTGATGATGTTTTTCCTTTTACCGGCTTGGGGATTAAGCAATGCGGCGGCGACATTGGTCGGGCAGAATCTGGGCGCGAAAGAAATCCAGCGGGCGGAAGATGCCGTTTTGAAGACGGCCAAATACAATGTGATTTATATGGGCTGCGTGATGCTGATCTCTTTGCTTGGCGCAGAAATTCTCGTGGCCTTTTTTACCAATGATCCTGAAGTGCGTGTTTATGCCGTAAAAGCCGTGCGGATTATTGCGCTCGGTTATGTCTTTTACGGAATCGGGATGGTGATGATCAATGCTTTTAACGGCGCGGGCGATACGTGGACGCCGACAAAAGTGAACGTGATTGGGTTCTGGCTGTTCCAGATTCCGTTTGCGTATTTGCTGGCGAAGCATTTCGGGTTGGGCCCGACCGGCGTTTTTATTGCGATTCCGGTTTCGGAAACGATGATTACGATTGCGAGTTTTATTTTGTTTAAGCGCGGGAAATGGAAACAGATTAAGGTTTAAGAATAATTTTCTGAGAATTTGCGTGAAGGAGTGCAGCGGCATCCTTTTTTGTGAGGAACGAACGAAAAAGATAGAGCGGAAAGCCTGACCCGCAGGGGCACGCCCAAAAAAAAACCACTGTTTTGAAGCAGTGGTTTTTCTTTTTGGATGATCCTCTTTATCCTTTGCTTTGGACGTAATCGGATAATTCCTCGGCGCTGGAGCTAAAGCCGAACACGTTGTTGACTTTGAAATACGTGCCCGGATCGGTGCAGAAATCGTAGGCGTATTTTGCGAAATCGAGTTTGTTTTCGTCGAAACCGAACGTACCGGCGATTTTGACGATCTGATCGGTACTCATGCAATTGGCGGAAACGATCTGCTTGGCGATTTTGAGTCTGGTTTCATCAAAGTTCTGGTTCTTTACGGTTGCCAAAGCGCTGTTGAAATCGGCATTCGACATCGGCAGGTGGTTTCTGCAGCCCGGTTCCAATGGTGGCTCAGGATAACCAGGCGTCGGTTCGCTTTGATGGTATTGGATCACGAATACATTGCGCGGACCGTTGTAATACCCGGTTACCGGAACCATGGCCACAAAAGTCAATTTCATCTTTGTGCGCCTTCCTTTTTCCTTTTTGATTTTATAGGTTGCATCGCGAAACACACCTTCGGCATCTACAATCGCGACCTTGTTTTTGATAATCTGCGGAAGATTCCTGTTGGCGAAAACGATCCGGACATCATAATCAGGTTCGTTTAGGTTTTCGATACGCAGGTTGGATTGCGGATAGTCGTTGATTTTTTGCCCGTTCAATTCGACATAGAATTTTTCGCCGCTTTCAGAAAGGAAGTTGAGATTTCCGTTGCGGTATTGTGCGAAGGAAAAAACGGTAAATAATAGCAATAATAAGGTAAGGGTAGTTTTTTGTTTCATGATTTTGAGTTTTAATGTTTGTTGATTGGCGCGAACCAAAAACGATGCCAGTACTTTTTTATAGCGGCAGGTGGAATTCGGGGTTGAAAATGAATCCGATGATGTTTCCCCACGGATCTCTGACCGAAGCTACTACGATCTCGCCGCCGACATTCGTTGGCTTTTCATGTTCGGAAGCACCGAGGGAAATCACTCGGTCGAATTCGGATTTGACATCGTTTACGCCCCAATACGTGAGAACGGTTTCTGGTTTTTCGGGAACTGTATTGTCTTCCGGCTGCAGGCCGAGTTCGTAGCCCGCGATGTTGTAGCCAACGTAAAACGGCTGGTCGAAATAGGGTTCGGTTTCAAAAATTCCGGAGTACCAGGTTTTTGCCGCTGTGATATCCGATACTTTGTAAATGGCGGTACGCAGGCCTAACATTCGTGTTTGCATATTTTTATTTTTGATTGTTTTGTCAAATATATTCAAATTCGGGAATTGTATAAAATTATCTTAAAATCGTGTAATCCATTTTGCCCGTGCGGGTTATAATTTGGTCCTGACAAAAAAAGGTACTTTTTACCGGTTTGAAAATAGGAATCACTTTAAATGGAATGTTATGAAAAGGCTACTTCTGATTATCTCGCTCGCGGTATTTGCATTTGCAGGTTATTATTTTGCCATCAACCTGAAATATTCAACCGATCCCAATTATATCATCTATATGTGCACCTGGCTGGTTTTGATTTTGATCTCGGTGGTGGGCGTACTTTACAATTTTCCGATACTTGGCCGCCACAAAAGGCATGTCAGGAATCTCATTTACAACAGCTATTCGAATAAACGCATCAGGAATAAGGAATTCGACAACCAGTTCCATATCCTGAATTAACACTCTATTATATATCCGGGTCACACCTGAAAAAACGGCTTTCTTGAACAGGCCGTTTTTTTGTGGAATGAAGTGAACAACTTTCCAAAACCCTTAAAAATAATTGTGATAATTGCTTACATTTACTTGCTCTAAAATTAGAAAAATGAACACTGCGATTACCATCATATTGACTTTTATTGTTGCCTTGGCTGTTGGAATTTACATCGGGAAATTGCTTTTTTCGGCAAGATTCCAATCGGAGAAAACCGGGCTCGAGGAAAAACTGATTGGGCTCAATTCCCAATTCAACACTTTAAAAGAACAAGGGCAGAACGACAAGACTGCCTTTGAAAAACAACTGGCGGCAACCAATTTCGAGAAGGAAACCATTCGCAGCGAAAAGGACACGCTTGCCTTACAACTTTCGAGGAAGGAAGTCGATTTTGAAAACCTTTGGGAAAGAAATCTCGAGCAGAAACAAGAGGTCGAAAAGCTGCAGGAAAAATTCACCAAGGAATTTGAAAATCTCGCCAATAAGATCCTCGAGGAGAAATCGAACAAGTTCACCGAGCAGAACAAGGAAAATATGAAGACTATCCTGGCGCCGTTGCAGGACAAAATACAGCTTTTTGAAAAGAAGGTCGAAGACACACACAAGGAAAGCATCGACTACCATGCGGCTTTGCGCCAGCAGATTCTCGGGCTGCGCGAAATGAATGAGCAGATGAGCAAGGAAACCATCAACCTGACGAAAGCGCTCAAGGGCGACAGCAAAATGCAAGGCAACTGGGGCGAGTTGGTTCTGGAACGCGTGGTTGAAAAAACAGGACTTGAAAAAGGGCGCGAATATGAGATGCAGCAAAGCTTTACGAATGAATTCGGGCAGCGCGTTTTTCCCGATGTCGTAATCAACCTGCCTGACGGGAAGAAAATGATCGTCGATTCGAAAGTGTCGCTGACTTCCTACGAAAAGTACATCAATGAGGAAGACGATTTGCAACGGATTGTCTTTTTGAAAGAGCATGTCAATTCAATACGCCGCCATGTGGAGCAGCTTGGCGAGAAAAACTACCACGACTTGTACCAGATCGAAAGTCCGGATTTCGTTTTGCTCTTTATCCCGATTGAACCCGCATTTGCGATTGCATTGAATGAAGATACGGCTTTGTACAATAAAGCTTTTGAAAAGAATATCGTCATCGTGACGCCTTCTACCCTTTTGGCGACTTTGCGTACCATCGACAGCATGTGGGCCAACCAGAAACAGCAGGAGAACGCGTTTGAGATTGCACGCCAGGCCGGAGCTTTGTATGATAAATTTGAAGGTTTTGTGGCCGATCTGATTCGTCTTGGCAAAAAAATAGACGAAAGCAAAACGGAATATCAGGGCGCAATGAACAAACTGGTCGAAGGGAAAGGAAACCTGATTACGAGTGTCGAAAAACTCAAGAAAATGGGCGCTAAAGCGAAGAAAACCATGCCTGAAAATATTCTCAAAAGGGCTGAAACCGATGATTCCGAATTGTTAAACTAAAGCCTATGGATGCAGCATTCAAAACCGTAAAATCTTCAAAACTCACCATTTCCGAACTGATGCTTCCGTCGCACTCCAATTTCAGCGGAAAAATACACGGCGGCTACATCCTGTCTTTGCTCGACCAGATTGCTTTTGCGTGCGCTTCGAAATTCTCAGGGTATTATTGTGTGACCGCTTCGGTGGATACGGTCGATTTCCTCAATCCGATTGAAATCGGCGAATTGGTTACGATGAAGGCCAGCATTAATTATGTAGGGAAAAGTTCGATGATCGTCGGCATTCGCGTCGAGGCTGAAAATATCCGCACCGGAAAAGTGAAACACTGCAATTCTTCCTATTTTACCATGGTCGCCAAGACTGAAAAAGGTGAAAACGGCTCGGTTCCCGGATTGGTATTGTCGAGTAATGAAGAAATCCGGAGATTCTACAAGGCCATCAAGCAGATTGCCCAGAAAAAAGAACGCAATCTGCATGAGGAGAAATTCGACCACCTTTCAGAAAAAGCCCTGGCTGCGTTGAAAAATTACAATGTACGATTGGAAATGAATCAGCCGTAAATTTAACATATCCGTACCTATTTATACAATTCATTAATAGTTATTTACATTATTTGAGTTTGCTATCAATTTTTTATTATTTTTGGTTTTCTTTTTTAAAATAATATGAAACAAAAATACCTACTTCTTGCCTTATTATTTCTTGCGCTGGGATTCAATTCCTGTTCAAAAGAAGACGAACAATATATTGATATCAGCGGTGAGAATACTTCAAAAACCGGCGGTGTTATTTCAACTGCTCCTGTTACGCTTGACGTGACACAGGTTCCGTTGCCAAAATTATCCGATTATCATTTCTTTGTCGGTGCACTGAAAGACCTGAAACCCGGTTATCAGGTAATTCCTTATAGACCTGCAAGTGAACTTTTCTCTGATTACGCGCATAAAAAACGTTTCGTCTGGATGCCAAAAGGAGCACATGCCACTTACGCGGGAGACGATAATGCTTTGGAATTTCCGGTTGGCGCCGTACTCATCAAGACCTTTTACTACGATCATGTGCAGCCGCAGGACGTGACGCAAATCATCGAAACCCGACTGCTGATTAAGACACATGTCGCGACACCTACCGATTCCGGTTGGAAAATGTATGATTATGTCTGGAATGAAGCGCAAACGGAAGCCTATCTCGATACCGAAGGAAATGGAATTTTTCTTCCGGTCACTTTCATTGAAAACAACGTCACCAGAAGTGTCAACTATAAGATTCCGGCCACGACCGAATGTGCGACCTGCCATAAATTAAACCCGAGCCAGACCGCCAATGGCGAGATCAAGATTCCGATTGGGCCAAAACCACAGAACCTCAACAACCTTTATAGTTACGATACGGGTATGAAAAATCAATTGCTGAGATGGAAACAGGCCGGTTATATCGACAATTCGCTGCCGGCGCTTGCGGATATCGTTTCTACGGTAGATTGGCGCGACACGAGCAAACCGCTGGAATTAAGGGCAAGATCTTATCTCGATATCAATTGCGCACACTGCCACAGGGTTGGCGGACATTGCGATTACGTACCGATGCGTTTCAATTTCAGCAACAGCAACCTGGCTACGCTTGGCGTATGTATGGTGCCGACGGCTAAAATTGAAGGCGGTCCTTATGTCATGTATGCCGGACATTCCGAGGCGTCTGAATTGGTTATCCGGATCAGCTCGGTTGAGGAATCCGTGAGAATGCCGATCGTCGGAAGGACAACAGTACACGAGGAAGGCGTCCAACTCATCAGGGACTGGATCGATTCGATGCCATCATCATGCGAATAATACAATACAAACTATATAAATTTAACAATTAAACTATGAAAAACTATTACTTATTGCTGACATTCCTTGGCTTTAGCGGCGCTGCCGTGGCCCAGGGGATTACTTTCAGCTCGCAGACGTTTGGAGGTACTTCCAGCATCTGCTGTGGTGCTGACATGAACGGCGATTTCCTTGACGATATTGTCACGGTTAACGCACCCAACGTAACGGTATACCTTCAGAAAACGGCTGGCGGTTTTGAGGCACATACCTACAATGTTCCCGGACTCACCAACAACCCGGGATGGAGCATCGCTGCAGGGGATTATGACAGGAACGGTTTCAACGACCTTATTTTAGGCGGTTCCGACAGGACTTCGGTTTTGAAGGCCAACGATACCGGGACAGGATTTACACAGTTGGTACATACGACAGAATCCAATCCGAATGTCAACAATTTCAACCGCTACATCTTTTCGCAACGCAACAATTTCATCGACATCGACAACGACGGAAACCTTGACGTATTCGCTTGCCATGACGTAGACCAGAATCATATTTACAGAAATGACGGCGCAGGAAATCTGGTATTCGACATTTCGCTTTTCGTAACGCCTGCGCTTGCAGGAAACTACGCTACGGTATGGACCGATTTCGACAACGATGGCGATATGGATATGTTTGAGGCCAAATGCCGCGGCGGTTCAAACGATTATACCGATCCGCAAAGGATTAATGTATTGTACAGAAATAACGGTGACGGAACTTTTACCAATGTTGCCCCGGCTGCCGGAGTTGCCGACGGTGCACAATCATGGTCGACCGCTTTTGCAGATTATGACAACGATGGCGATATGGATTATGTTTTGTCGAATGTTTATGAAGACCAGAATAAATTCTACCGCAACAATGGCGACGGTACTTTTACAGATATCATCGCGACTTCGGGCATCAACCTGATCAGGACCGGCGACGGGCATGTGGATAACGGTTCCTGGGAAATCCAACAGGCCGATTTCAATAATGACGGTTTTGTGGATTTCCTTTGGCAGAACAGCAAACAATTGTACATCAACAATGGCGACATGACCTTTACAGGTTACAATCTGGCTTTCAGCGAAGGCGCTATTGGCGATTTCAACAACGATGGTTTCCTTGATGTGCAGACCGGAAATAAAGTATATTACAACAGCGGAAACCCAAACAAATGGCTGGGTGTGAAACTACAAGGTGTCACAAGCAACCGCAGCGGGATTGGCGCACGCATCGAGATATATGGCGCGTGGGGCAAACAGATCCGCGAAATCAGAAGCGGTGAAGGCTTTAGTCACATGAGTTCACTGAATGCACATTTCGGAATCGGGACGGCAAGCGCAATCGAAAAAGTGGTCGTAAGATGGCCATCGGGAACGGTTGATACGATCCTGAATCCTTCAAGCAACCAGAACCTCTTCGTATTGGAAGGCTCTTCGGTACTGGGCGTAGACCAGATGACCAATAGCGATTTCAGTGTTTTTCCAAATCCAACCAGCGATGTGCTCAACATCAAATCGAGCAACAATGCAGCAAACATTACCAATGCCCAGGTATTTGACCTGAGCGGAAGGGTTGTTTTGAGCTCGGATGCAAGCAACAATACCGTTGATGTGAAATCACTTTCTACAGGATCTTACATTATTTCATTGAAAGATGCCGAAGGAAGACAATTCACCAAAAAGTTCATCAAAAAATAACAAAATACTTACCTTTTTTAAAGCCCCGTTTTCCTTGTAAAACGGGGCTTTTTTTATGGGCCTTAATTTTTTATTATCCAATTCGGAATATTCCATGCGCCTGACTATCATATTAATATGTTTTTTTATTATTTTTGAAAGGACAACCAAATTTTTATGAAAAAACATTACGCATTCCTCATTCCTTTCATCTCACTGGTCATAATAATTATTTCCTGTTCGAAATCTGAGGATGACTATTATTTGCCCGTTACACCTGTTATAACTGAACCTGAGCCTGAATCTCCGGTCAATGTCGACTTAACCCAGGTTCCTTATAACCACTTATCCGAATATCATTTTTTTGAAGGCGATTTGAAAAACCTCGAGCCTTCCCTGAATGTCCTGCCATATGCTCCCGCGAGTTCCCTTTTCACCGATTATGCCCATAAGAAAAGATTTGTCTGGATGCCGCCGGGAACAAAAGCAACGTACAACAGTGACAAAACAGTATTGGAATTGCCTGTGGGCGCTGCACTGATCAAGACATTTTACTACGAAAACGTCCAGAATGTAAATCCTGTCGGGGCAACACGAATCGTTGAAACCCGCGTGATGATTAAGAAAGCGACCGGATGGATGTTTGCCGCTTACGTCTGGAACGCTGAACAAACTGAGGCGGTTTACGACATGGCCGGCAGTATTACGCCGGTGAGCTGGAAAGATGAGAATAATGTTATTAAAAGTGCCGATTACCGGATTCCTGCGGCAGCACAATGCTTTATCTGCCATAAATCGCAACAGGTTGTTGACGGCGTTGTGGTGACCAAACAGATTCCAATAGGCATCAAGCCGCAGAATCTGAATTTTGATTACAATTATGGAACGGCGGCCAAAAATCAGCTTATCAAATGGATTGAAGCGGGTTATCTTGAAGATAATTTCAGCCTGCCTTCTGCCGAAAACACCGTGATCGATTACAACGACACGTCAAAATCGCTTGATTTAAGGGCCCGATCTTATGTCGATGCCAATTGCTCCCACTGTCACATGACCGATAGGCATTGCGAATACAGGCCGATGAAATTCGCCTTTAGCGAAACCGGAAATGCAAATGGATATACGAATATGGGCGTTTGCGTAGATACACAGGACATGCAGAATTTTCCTGTCGAAATGAACAAAATCGTATCGGCAGGACATCCTGATCAATCGATGCTGTTTTACAGGATCAACACCACCGATGAATCCTACAGGATGCCGCTTCATGGCCGGACGGTAATTCATGAGGAAGGTGTGGCGCTCATACAACTATGGATTAACTCATTACCAAGATGCGAATAAATATAACAACTAAATAAGAACAAAATGGATTGGAAAAATTACCCTCAAAAAATATCGACTCCGTTTGATATTTTCAAAACAATTGCGCTGCTATTCCTTTGTTTGGGATTTCAGCTCACACACGCACAAAATACCTGTGCCACGGCATTGCCGATAACGGCAGGCACAACCATTGTTGACGCTATTGACGGGGTCAACATCACGAATAACTGCTCCAATGCGGGCATGGCGGAATGGTATACGTACACGCCTACCGAAAACCACAGCGTTACGGTAACATCGGATTTGCTTGTGAACATCTGTAAAGACACGCATTTCAGCGTTTATACCGGATCATGCGCCGGTTTCGTTTGCTACACCAGCGATGACGACAACGGTACTATTGCCTGTAACAACGGAAACGCATCATCTTACCTTTCTACGAAAACTTTTGACGTGTATGCCGGGACAACCTATTACATTTCCTGGGATAACCGTTGGAGTGAAGAAGGATTTGAATTCCAATTAATCGAGGCGCCTTATTTTCCGAGCCCGTGTGGTGTTGCGACGCCAATTACGGCCGGAATCACAACTGTTAACGCCATCGACGGTGGCAATGTAACCACCACCTGTTCTTCAGCCACCATGGGAAAATGGTATACTTATACGCCAACGCAAAATTATCATGTGGTTGTCTCTTCAGATTTGGTTGCCAACATTTGTAAAGACACCAATTTCAGCGTCTATACGGGTTCCTGCTCTGGCGGACTTACCTGCGTGGCCAGTGATGACAATGCCGGGATTATCGCTTGTAATTTAGAAAATACCAATTCTTTCCTATCTAAGAAAGCGTTCGACGTAAATGCGGGGACGACTTATTTTATTGCCTGGGATAACAAATGGAGCGCAGCGGGTTTTGATTTTGAATTGACTGAAGCGCCAATTATCGTCCCGGTTAATTTCACTTCACAGACAATCGCAAACGTTAGCGGATCGGCATATAATATGTGCATCGTCGACATGAACGGCGACCATAAAGACGATATTGTAAGCCTTAGCAACAGCAACCTCCGGGTAAATTACCAACAAACAGGAGGCACATTCACTTTTACCGATTATACAGTTCCCGGAGGCACGCAAATGCCTTCATGGAGCATCGCTGCAGGGGATTTAAATAAAGACGGTTACAATGATTTGCTCATCGGAGGCAGCGGCGGCATCTCACTGTGGAGTTCAAACAGTACAGGAACGGCGTATTCAAATCTCACACCTGGCCAGTATATTTTTTGCCAGAGAACCAACTTTGTAGACATCAACAATGATGGAAACCTTGATGTATTTTCGTGCCATGACGTGAATCCGAATGTTTATTATCTCAATGACGGCGCCGGAAACTACACTTACTATCAATCTGGAATTTCGCCTGGAGCTTATTCGCTGGGCATTACGCCAAGCGGTGGAAATTACGCCTCATTATGGACTGATTACGACAACGACGGCGATGTGGATATGTTCATCTCAAAATGTTCCGGTCCGCCTTGCGAGCTCCACAGAAATGACGGCAACGGCGTTTTCACAGATGTTTCGGCACTTGCGCAGATCAATGTTTCACCAATCACCACCTGGTCTTCGGCCATTGCAGATTTTGACAACGACGGCGATATGGATATCCTGATCGGATCCAATGGCGGCGTCACCCATAAATTATTCAGGAACAATCTCGACACTACAAACAGTATCGAAGAGGCTTTCACCAATATCACAGCTGGTTCCGGATGGGATACCGATGGCACCACAAACAGGGATTATCTGGCCTATGATTTTGACAATGACGGTTTTGTCGATGTGCTGGGCAGTTCCAATAAAATCATGTTCAATAAAGGTGACGGGACTTTCGAGCGCACCAATTATCCTTCCGGCCTGAGCATAGGTGCTGTTGGAGATTTAAATGGTGACGGTTTCCTTGATATCCTTAACGGCACTACGGTTCGTTATGCGGTTCCAAATGGCAACAACTGGATTACTATCGCGCTTGACGGAATTGCGAGCAACAGCAACGGAATCGGTGCGCGTATCGAAATTTACGGAGCCTGGGGCAAACAGATCCGGGATATCAGAAGCGGTGAAGGATTTGGCTACATGTGTACACTGGATGCGCATTTCGGAATCGGTGCAGCAACCTCAATAGACAAAGTCGTGATCAAATGGCCTTCGGGAGATGTCGACACGATCCTGAATCCTGAAATCGACCACAAATTAACAGTATCGGAAGGCTCTTTCCCTTTAAAAGTGGAACAGATGGACAGCAACGATTTCACCCTTTTCCCTAATCCGACAAGCGATATCATCAACATCAAAGCCAATAGCGCTGCTGCAGATATCAAGTCGGCACAAGTATTCGACTTAACCGGAAAACTCGTTCTGGATTCGGCGGTCATCAACAATACGGTAACGGTTAAATCGCTTGCGACAGGATCGTATATCATCAATCTGAAAGATGCCGATGGCAGGACATTCGCTAAAAAATTCATCAAAAAATAAAAAACCCTTAAATTTTTCAGCCCCGTTTTTCCAAGAAAGACGGGGCTTTTTTTATTTTAAAATATTATTATTCGATTTTCAAATCAATTACACGTCTCTGACTATCAAATCGATACGATTTTTTTATTATATTTGATTCACATTTTTCAGGAAAATCCCCACATTTACCTGCTGCCTCGCTTTGATGATTTCAACCAACCAATAACTATTGCAACTAAAACCAATTTAACTATGAAAAAAACTTTACTTATGTACTTATGTATTTTAGGTACAAGCTATGCCATTGCGCAGGACAATTGCGCCTCAGCCTACCCGATTCTTCCGGGTTCTTATTTTGTCGATGCTATAAGCGGCGCGCAGGTTCCGAATCCGGTATGTTCGGAAGGTGGAAGCGGTGCCACTGCCGGAATGTGGTACAGCTATACGCCCACCGCAAACCACAACGTAACCATCACAACCGATTTGCCAATCAATACCGGCAAGAATACCCGTTTCCAGATTTATCGCGGCAATTGCGCCGACCTGATTTGCAGCGGCGGCGATGACGACAGCGGAAGCGGCAACCTTTCGGCAGATACTTTTTCAGCCCAACTCGGGATGACTTATTACATTGTTTTCGACAACCGGTGGAGTTCACAGGGATTTACATTCCAACTGATCGAAGGTCCGTTTGTGATCATTCCGGCCGAAGCGGCTATCGGATATACCACGCAGACCATCAATTTCTCTAATTCAGAATGCATCGTCGACATGAACAATGATTATCTCGATGATATCGTTGGCGTAAATAATTCCAATATCAATGTGGCTTCCCAAAGCAATGCGCCTGGCGGATTCACTTATGGCACTATACCTACTCCGACTGCTGCATATATGCCGGGATGGAGTATCGCTGCCGGGGATATCGACAACAACGGTTATACCGATTTGCTTTATGCCTCAGGAAATGGCGTCGCTTTTATGAAACAGAACGATACCGGAACCGGTTTTACGCAAATGTACAGCTCACAAAATGTATTTTCCCAAAGATCCAATTTCGTCGATATCAATAATGACGGAGATCTCGATGCTTTTGTTTGCCATGATGTGGCGCCAAATGTTTATTATCTCAATGACGGCGCCGGAAATTACACTTTCCATCAGGGCGGTCTGGGCGATTTCCCAAGTGGTGGTAATTACGGCTCTATCTGGATCGATTACGATAACGATGGCGACATGGATCTGTTTATCGCAAAATGCCGTGGCGGAAATTCGGGTGCCAATATTGATGAGCTCCACCGCAATGATGGCAACGGCGTATTTACAGACGTAAGCATTGCCGCAAATTTGGCCGAACCTTCCCAATCCTGGTCTTCTGCATGGGCAGATTATGACAACGATGGCGATATGGATGTGTTTATCGGCGCCAGTTCCTTCCAGACCGGCGGGCACAAACTGATGCGCAACAACAACGACGGGACTTTTACTGATATTACCGCCGGTTCGGGATTTGACCTGTTCACGCCAACAAACATCGAGAATGTAGCCCATGATTTCAACAACGACGGCTATGTGGATATTTTTGCGGGAAACAGGACGGTGATGGTCAATAATGGCAGTATGAATTTTTCTCCTTTCCAGATTGCGCCAACACACGGGCCGATGGGCGATGTAAACAACGATGGTTTCCTCGATATCCTTAACGGAAATGTGCTATATCTCCATACCGGAAATACCAACAACTGGATAAAAGTGCTGCTTCAGGGTGTTGAAAGCAACAGAAGCGGTATCGGCGCCAGGGTTGAGATTTATGGAAGCTGGGGCAAACAGATCCGCGATGTGCGCAGCGGTGACGGATTTGCTTATATGAGTTCGCTTAATACGCATTTCGGTATCGGGCAGGCCTCGCTCATTGAAAAAGTGGTTGTGAAATGGCCGTCGGGAACGGTTGATACGATCCTGAACCCGGCCATCAATACGCCGTTATTCGTTTTGGAAGGCGCGACGCTTTCGGTAAACGATGTTTCCGCTTCTGGATTTATGGTTTACCCAAACCCGGCCGATGATGTGCTTCATATTAAACTGGGCAGCAACAGCAAATCACAGATCAGGAATGCAGAAATATTCGACCTCAGCGGTAGAAAAGTCCTGGATTCAGAAGTCACCAACCAATCGGTTTCGGTAAAAAAACTTTCCACCGGGACTTACATCCTGCTTCTTAAGGATACCGACGGAAAACCCTATTCGCAAAAGTTTCTTAAAAAATAATATGCAAATAATCGGAAATCCTCTGCTCAAATGGCGGAGGATTTTCTATTTTTGATAGACAACCAATCCAACCAATTATGAAGAAAAAATTATTTTCAATCCTCTTTTGCGCTTCCCTTTCATTGGCTAATGCGCAGTTCACTTTTACTGCATTAGAATTCCCCAATACGACGCCCGGCTCAGAAAACACTTGTGTCGTAGACATGAATGGGGATTATCTCGACGATCTCGTTGGGGTCAAGAACAATGTCATTACTATTTCCTATCAAAATCCCGACGGGACATTCACTACCGTCGTCAGGCCATCCACCTTTGCACACCACCTGCCCGGATGGAGCATCGCTGCCGGAGACATCGACGGCAATGGATTCAACGACCTGATGTATGGCTCTGCCGACGGCGTTTCATTTATGAAAGCCAACGACGATGGCACGGCGTATACCGAAATGAATTTTACCCAGAATGTTTTTTCCCAGCGCTCCAATTTTATCGATATCAACAATGACGGCGATCTCGATGCTTTTATGTGCCATGATGTGGCGCCGAATGTCTATTTTATAAATGACGGAAACGGCAACTATACCTTCAATCAGGGTGGATTGGGCGATTTTCCAAGCGGTGGCAATTATGGTTCCATTTGGGTTGATTATGATAATGACGGCGACCAGGATCTGTTTATCGCCAAATGCCGTGGCGGAAATTCGGGTGCGAATATCAACGAAATGCACCGCAACAACGGCGATGGCACTTTTATTGAAGTCGGCGCCGAAGCCGGACTCAATGATCCCATCCAGTCATGGTCGTCTGCCTGGGCCGATTTCGACAACGATGGCGATATGGATTTCTACATAGGCGCGTATTCACTTGACAATGGCCCAAATAAATTGATGCGCAACAATGGTGACGGAACTTTTACGAATGTGACCGCGGGCTCGGGATTCGACACCATAACCGGAAATACGACCGGCATCAGTTTTTACGCCCATGATTTCAACAACGACGGCTATGTGGATATTCATGGTCCTGGCAACAGGATTATGGTCAACAATCACAATATGACTTTTACTTCCGTCCAGATTGTCGCCAGCGCCGGTTTGCCAATTGGTGATCTGAACAACGATGGCTTCCTCGACTTTAGGATTTACAACACGGTCTATTTGAATAATCCGAACGGCAACAACTGGCTTACATTAAACCTTCAGGGTGTAGAGAGCAACAGGAACGGGATTGGTGCCAGGATTGAAATATACGGAAGCTGGGGCAAACAAATCCGCGATGTGCGCAGCGGCGAGGGCTTTAATTATATGGGTACGCTTAATCCTCATTTTGGACTCGGACTTGCAGACGCCATTGAAAAAGTAGTGGTTAAATGGCCATCCGGGAATATTGATACGATCCTGAATCCGCAAATCAACCGGTCATTGTTTGTGCTCGAAGGTTCTACACTTGGCGTGAATGCTTTTGCCAATTCCGGATTTAGTGTTTATCCGAATCCTGCCGACGATGTCCTCAATATTAAACCGGGAAATGTGGGGAAATCATTCAGCACCGCGCAAATCTTCGATCTTAACGGGAAAAAAGTTTTGGATAGTGAAGTGGTGAACCAATCGGTTTCTGTCAAAAAACTGGCAATCGGAACTTACATCCTGCTTCTGAAAGATGCTGAAGGCAAACCCTACTCGCAAAAATTCATTAAAAAATAATTTCATATTATCCCATAAAAAATCCCGTCTCATCCTAAAACGAGGCGGGATTTTTTTTTTGTTGTAAATTCTAGAAAACCCGTAGCAGGTTGAATCCGAAAAACACATCGCCTTTAGACCAGTCGCCGGTTGTTTGTCCTAGGAATCCTGTTTCGTGGATGCCTTGGGAATTGGTGAAATGCATCTGGAAAACGTGACCGCCTGTCTCGATATCAACACCTACAGATAGCGGATTGTTGAATTGGGAACCGCTTACACGGTTGGTATGCACGGCATAATCCATGTTTATCGACACGCGTTTGGATACTTTAAACCTTCCGCCTGCTCCGATAGCCAATTGGGAATTGTCCTGTCCGTCTTCAATCACAAAATTTTCATGGAAGAAGGTAGGCGCAAGTTCCAACGACAGCCAGTTGTTGAATTTCCTCGAGAGCAGCAGCTGCGTCAGGTAAGCGGCGCGGTCCTCAAATTTCATCTTCGGATAATTGCTTTCCTTCAGCGTGTTGTTGAACGTAAGGCTGTTGAACGAAACGATTGTGAAAGGCAATCCGTTTGTGGTTTGCTGGGCGATAAGCACTTTACCGGAAAAGTCGTATGCCTGCTCACTTCTTCCTGCGGCTACGGTCAGCCAATCTGTTAATCCGTAAAGAAATTTGATTTGCGTTATGGCGTTATCGAGACCGAAAAATCCCTCAAATCCGTCCTTAACAGAACCGAACCGGTGCGCAATGATAAGATAAAGGTCTTTTTTCGCCGCCAGTTTTGTAGATTCGAGATTGACAATTTTGAGTGCCTTGAACGCCGATTCGACTTTCTGGTTCTTCGGAACGCTGTCGATTCCCGCGAGTAAATCGTCCTGGGCAAAGGTGAATAAAGGCAAAAGCAGCAACACGAGTAGAAGTTTCTTCATTTTTTTTATTTTAATATTGATACCTGGTCCATTTTTAATTCTTCGAGCAAATCATCATAACCCACAAACCTGCCTTTCACTTTAATGGCATCGCCGGCCTTGATCGCTTTGGGCTTTTCCTTCATAACGGCCGATAATTTTTCATCAATCGTAATCGCATTCGAAGCCAAATCTATCGCCGTCACTTTCCCGTATATCTCGATAGTCTTGTCGGCATATTTGGCATTGGCCAAACTGTCATTCGAAACAAACTGGTCCTGAAGCGCCTTTACCGAAATTGTAAACGATGCATCTTCAGTGCTTACATCGCGATGGTCGTGATAAAGGAATTTGTAACCGAAAAAAGCTCCGGAAATAATTATAACAGCGAGTAAAAATAGTATCTTTTTTTTCATAACTTCTTATTTATAGCGGCTTATTTTAAGACTCAAATTTAATTATTTTTTTATTTTTTTCAGTTTAATTAACTTTATTATCTAATTTTGAATAAAACCTATGAAAATGCGACTTGTAAGAAAACTAACCCCAATTGCTTTTATTCTGGCTTTAACAGGCTGTACGAATGACAGTACAGATGATCTTGTCCAAAATTCCGTCACACCGGAAACCAACGTTACCTACAACCAAAACGTGCGGACCATCATCAACAACAATTGCATTATCTGCCACGGGACGATTCCGGCAAACGGCGCCCCGATGTCCTTAACCACTTACGAGAACGTGAAGCAGGCGGTTTTGGAACGCGGATTGCTCGACCGGATTTCGCGGCCGCAGGGAGCTACAGGCATGATGCCAAACGGCGGAACCCGATTGCCACAGGCTTCCATTGATGTCATTAACCAATGGTATGCCCAGGGATTACAGGAATAATCAATACCAAAAATAGCTATGAAGAAATTAATGTTACTAAGCCTGCTGTTTGTTGCAGCAGCAGTTTCCGCACAGGAAAAAATGATCACCAAAACCGGGAAAATCACTTTTGAGGCTTCCGTTCCCGCGTTTGAGGAAGTAAAAGCAATCAACAACGGTACGACCTGCGTGCTGAATCCGGCAACGGGCGAAATCGCCAGCCTTGCACTCCTGAAAGGATTCCGCTTTAAAGTGGCGCTGATGGAAGAGCATTTCAATGAAAATTATATTGAAAGCGACAAATATCCGAAATCAACTTTCAAAGGAAAAATCGAAAACTTCGACGCTGCAGCGCTGACGGCAACCGCAAAAGATTTCACCATCAAGGGCAAACTCGAACTCCACGGTAAAACGAAGGACATTTCGATCCCGGCGAAAATCAGGAAGACGGATGCGGGCATTGAGATCATCTCGAATTTTTATGTCAACGCCGATGATTATGCGATAGAGATTCCGTCGGTGGTAAAAAGTAAAGTTTCGAATAAGGTGAATGTGAAGACTGAATTTACCGTTAAGTAAAAAAAGCATATTATAAAAAAATGTCCCTTAAACCGGGACATTTTTTTTACTCCAAATCAACCTTATAATAAGAATTGAGCTTGTCGAGATGCAAAATCGTTTTGGTATTGCTTTCGTTTTCGGAATACATCTGGTCGAATTTGGCGCCGTAAATAAATTCATCAAACATATAAGAAGTCCTCGCCGCAACGGTCGTACTGAACATGTCGTCGAAAGTCTTGACAAATACGAGGACTTCACCCTCGATGCTTTCAAAATCTTCCTTGGTGAAGTTGTGCAGCGGACTCTCTTCATTCATATGGTGCACCAAAGTCCAGCTCAGGCTCAATGAATTGATGCGCGACATTTCCAGATCCAATTGGTAGAATTTATTGGTCATCACGCCATTTTCCTCTATGGTCATCCCCAAAGTCACTTTCGCTTCGGCATCTGTAAAATTGGTGTTTTTATAAGGCGTCATCCGAAACATCAATGCTTTCCCGTTTCTGTAGGGCGAAATCAAGGCATTGTGTGAAAATTTGATAAACGCCGTCGGCCTGCTGAACCGCCCGAAAAACAAACCCGTCGCAATCGCAAAACTCAATAACCCGACGAGCGCTTCCATCGCGGCGAGTGCGCTGGTCATGACTCCGTTCGGGCTGATATGGCCGTAGCCGACTGTCGTAAAAGTCTGCGCACTGAAGAAATAAGCTTTCCCGAATTTGACCCATTCCGAACCTGTAGTCGCAATGCCTTCGAGATATTCCACTCCGATGGCGTAGTAAAGGCAGGCGAAAAGCAGGTTCACCAAAATGTAAAACGCCACGAGGATTCCGAGGAATTTCCACCGCGGCATATCGAGCATCGTATGGTACCAGCTCACGCGGCGCAGGAAATGGAGTCCGCGCTTCTCAATATTGGCCGATCCGTCCTTGTTCACAAAACGACCGCCGTAACTGTTCGCATTGGTGCCGAAACCGGTATTGTTGTCGGCTTTGGCTTTCGAATTTATTTTACTTAACAATGCCATTTTATACGTTATTGCTTGATGATTTTTTCGGTTTTGGAATAACCTTCGGCAGTAATCTTTACAAAATACAATCCGTTGGAAAAGTCCGAGAAATTGATATCCATTGTTTTCGCATGGCCCGGAATTACCCGAATCAGTTTTCCAGAGACATCCAAAATCTTAACGTCGCTAACTTCTGTTGGTGAATTTACCGTCAGTTTTCCGTGAACCGGATTCGGATATACCGATGCGCCGGCCATCAAAAATGCGTCGGCCGACAAGGTCGTATTAACAGCGATCCAGCTTGACGCAATATTGTTATCGAGTGCCGTATCTGTCAACTGCAGGTAACTTCCGTTCCCGTCGGCGTTCGGCCATGGTGCGGAATCGGTATATTCAACCCTGTCGATTACATTTCCGAAAGGATCTGCCAAAACCAATTTTTGGGCGCCGTTGGATAAATTGCGCGCAAACTGTCCGAAAGCCGGAAATCCGTAACGCGATTGAAACACCGTCGTATTGCTCGCGAGGTAAACGCTCTGTCCGCCTGCAACCGAAGAAGCCGACGGAAATACATAACTGATACCCAGCTCACGGAAATAAACGCCCGTAAGGTCGACCGTTGCCGTTCCCGTATTCTTAATCTCGATAAATTCCTGGTCGTTGCTCACCGGAAATGAAACCGACGTTCCGGGATTGTAATTGATCCTGTTGATGACCAAAGGCGGCGTCAAGATGCCGCTGCATGCCGTCGGGCTTCCGATGTTCGCGGTAATCCAGTTGATGCGTTGGTAAAGCCAGGTTTTGAGGTTGTCGATTTCGAGCGCATGGTTCGGAATCGTGTTCCATTGCTCATTTTCCCTGACGACCGCTTCACTGATATAGTTCACCGTATTGTCTATAAAAATAACAAGATTGTTATGTTTTAGAGGCTGTCCCGGCGCGGTGAGCTCGTTCCATCTCCTTGAAAAATAACATCGGTAAGTTGGATTATTGAACAGGTCTTTCCAGAATTTAGCGCCTTCATTGTCGCCGTTGTCAAATTGCCACACATCATAATGGCTTCTGTCGAGGCCAAAATCGAACAAGTCGTTTCCGTAAGTCAGGTTAAAATCCCAAATCGGCCCGGCGCGCAATTTCCCGTTCCGGTCTTTATGAA
>Ga0193717_1000244_pt1 | contig 42069 bp, 70 predicted proteins | sample U2c2metaG_FD_145900 | JGI IMG/M metagenome (GOLD analysis project Ga0193717, IMG submission 145900) | Soil microbial communities from a riparian zone of the East river system, Colorado, United States - U2c2 | ecosystem: Environmental > Terrestrial > Soil > Riparian zone | place: USA: East River... | reverse complement strand
CTCCACTAGGCGGGTCGCAAACGTATGGCGGAGATCATGCCAGCGCATATGCTTCACCTTTGCTTGCTTGAGGGCCTTGGACCACCACTCTCGGTTCTCACGCATCAGGAACACTCGCCCATCATCTACCATCCTGGCATCGTTGGCGCCGTCCTTCAATTCGGATACTTCGTTACGGATGCGCTGTAGATCCTCTAGGGCAGCATAAACGTCGTCAGTTATTGGCAGGTCCATAGCCTTGCGCGTCTTCATCATGCTTGGCGGAAGGTGAAAGTACCGGGTTTCCATGTCTACATGCTCATCCCAACATAAGGAATACTGATTTGCTTTACGTAAGCCAGTGCCTAATGCAAGGGTAAGCTCATGAGGATGGCATTCGAGGTATAGCCGTTTCAGCCTGTATTCTTTAGGGCATTCCTTAATCCACCTCGCCAAAACTCCCCGAATAGCCTTCTCCTCCACCCTCGAAATCCATCGCGGATGTGGTAGCTCTACCCGAAACTGCTTCAGATCTCGGACGGGGTTCACTGTCACATAACCCTCCTCCTTCGCATGCCTGTACACGCTGGACAGGACGGAGCGGTAACGATTCAGCGTTGAAGCCTTCTTGCCTAGTTCTAATAGCCATTTCCTGATCTCCGAGGCTTGTACGGTAGATGCTACTCTATCCCCGAACTCCTCACGCATGGCCCTGATGCGGATCTTGATCCCATAAACGTCTGCTGGACGGTCTGGATTGTTTTGGTTCTCTATGTGGGCAACATAGATGTCACATAGGACTCCTAGCGTCTCACCACGAGCCCGCAGGTTTACGATTGGCTGTCCGGTCCTCCTCGCCAGATTGATGGCAGCAAGGGCCTTCTCGGCATCTTCTCGGGAGCCTATACGTTTCTTCAAGTACTGCCCGTTGGCTACGAAGCGTATGTACCAAACTCCGCTCCCGGGATACTTCTCAAATACTCCGCGCACATCGTTCTTTTTTCTCATGGGGCCATCCGGGGTCAGTTTTATACCCTTTAGGCGCACAAATGCAAGGATGAGCAAAATAGGGCAAACCCACAAAACCCAATGGATACGCGGAGCAAACGCTGCATCTCCCTGCACCCCATAGCATCCAAAACATGGCCCCGCGGCCCTTTCAAGGCTGTGATCCGAGTTCGAGCCTCGGTGGCGCTACCATAGAATCAACTACTTACAGGAAGATAGAAGTGTTTTGCGGGGTCGTGGGGTCATAAAGGGTCATTTTTGACTACGCCGCTCTTGAGAATTTCCCATGATGTAGCGCCGAAGCCGCTCGGTATGCAATATTGGCTTCTTCCGCCGAAGCGAAGCTACCCAAATGCATTTGGACCCCACTGACCTTTATCGACGCAACCCACACCTTACCCTTTTTGTTCCACGCAACCCCTCGATAGCCCGATGCGTTATTAGACTGCATCTTTCGATTCTGCATATTCTGCTGATGGGTAGCATGGCGAAGATTGCACCTGCGATTGTCTAGGGTGTTGCCGTTGACGTGATCTACTAGCATGCCATCAGGCGGGGGCATCAGCTCGGCCTGTAGGCAAACAGCCCTCATGCCTTCTGGAACCTTGCGATTTCTCTTGGCGTAGAATCCTGCACGCTGTGCGTCAGCGAACCAATCAAATCTAGCGGCATACCCTACATCATCCGAATCTATCAAGGCGTACTGACCTTGAGTGAGCTGCACATAGGCAATGGATGGACCAACGGGCACTATAATGGGCCGTCTATCTTTTCGGATATACTTGCTAGGCATGGTTGTCCCTCCGTGGACTTTACGCGGCTGGCTTTCTGAGAGCCTTCCGCGACCATGTTAATTATAATTTATGCGGCCTGATTGTAGGCAAATCTTTCAAGTTCCTTGTGGCTGATTAGCGTGCGGCCCCCAATGCGACGGACCTTGATTTCGTCCTTGGCGATCAGATACCCAAGGTTGCGCAGGGAAATGGAAAGCTTATCCGCTGCCTCCTGGCGGCTGTATAGTATTCTCTGCGTCTCGTTCATTGGCCCTTCCTCCCACTTTCCAATTCCCTATATCTCCAAAAACAAGTCCCTATCCATGCAGACAAAGGGAACCACGCAAATTGATACCAATGCATGTAGAACCAGGAGCTAGGCCAAATACTCATATACAAAATCCATTCCGCTTGAACTGCTAAAGTGGCCAAAAGATTGGCCTCTATTGTAGATCTCCCAAAATTTGCTAATCTCATTGGCCCTCACCCGAAAACCCTTTACCTAAAATCCCATCTAGGATGTTTTGCGTCGGTTCGTAGAACACCCCAATACTCCGCGTGGTCGATTGGGCCATCTGGCAATTCATCCAGTAGTGCGGCCAATCACGCTCTCGCTGGGCTACACGCATGGCCGCGAAGGTAGGGTTTAGCTTCATATCTTCCGGCCTGTTCATGAATTGTTCTCTGGTCATCATTGGCGCCCTTCCTTCCCCTTCAATCCCGACAAAATTAGCTCCCTAACCTCTAATAGCCTCTTACGATCCGATTCGTACAAACCGAAGCCAGCAGATTCTCCAATCAGCGACTCGAACTCTTCCAAGAGATCTTCGGGGGTTTCACTTGCCATCGAGAAACCTCTAGTTTCCGCCCGCAACTCCTGGATCAAAACCTCTTGAGCTCGTATCGTGTCCTGCGCCAGCCTGAGTTCTCGTACTGTCCCAGCAGGATCGGCTTCGGTGGCTACGTCGTGCAGGATGGCCTTGAGTTGGGCATAATCCTCATGGCGAACATATCCGCCCTCGTGATAGGTGTCTTCCTCCATGTTTCCGTTATTGTCCGGCCAGTATCGTTTTACCTTCTCTGGATCGAAGCTCATTGCCAGTCCTTTCCAAGAAACATTGCCTTCTCGGCCATTCTGCGGCGCGTCAGGCCCGGAGATGGAGTCAGCTTGCCGTTGATGTGGACTTTGTTCCATTTGGGAAATTCGTTCGCGGCGCCTTCAATATCGCCAGCGTTCAGCTTCTTCAGTAGTGTTGAACTGGACAATGAGGCGGGTCCTACATTGAACACGAAGTCTGCCAACGCCCATACCTGACACGGCTCTATTGACTCTGACACCAAACGCATTACATCTGATGCGGCACCCCCTAGCTCAATTTCGAGCCACTCATCCGCCTGCTCTTGGGTGCATACATCTCCCTCCATCACGGCTTGAGTATGACCCCAGCCGATCGTCCAGACGCCGCCCTGATCCTGATAGGCCTCGAGGCGGCAGCCCTCGAATTCCTTGGTCAGGTTGAGCCCGCGTTCGCTGTAAGTCATCATGGGCGCATCCCCGATAGGTCCATGGATTTCCTTTCGTGGATCTTGGTGAGTTCAACCCTGCGCGCTCCATGCCTCTTGGCAGACTTTACGAAGAGTTTGTTTATGATCTCCTCTCCATACCATTCCACGCGTGACCTGTCGCTGTAAGTTGTTCCTTCTCCTGAAACTACAACGGATATCGTTATCGTGCAGCCGGACTCCGTGATTACCATCTCATTCACTGCATCTTTTGTGTTCATTCTTGTATCCTTTCGTCCTGCCTGATAAGGGATGGAGACAGTTGCACAAGTGAGGTCATTCCTCACCCCGCAGCGCGTATATCTTCTCCTGCGCGCAGATCTGAGCTGCATCGAGGTAATGGGCATATTCAGATTCGCCGCAACGTACGGCTAGCCGACTGCGACAATCCAGCCAAATTATCTCCTCTTCCAGATCGCTAATTCTTCGGTCGCGTTTAGCTTTTACGACTTCTCCAAGTGTCATTCCTCACCTCTCTTTGAATCGGCAACTGTTGGGGGATCAGGTAAGGCGGCCCGTTCATCATTGGCCTTCTTCATAAAATAGAAGCTATCCACATCGGTGTAAGCCGCTGCCAGTTCGAGCGCCCTTCTTGTTGCTTGGAGTTCGGCTTCGAGTGCGGCATAGTCGTCGTAAGCTACGACCTCTCCATCGGGGTTTTTCACTAGGTCCCTGTATTGTGAGTAGCCATGCCCCACCCACTCCATCTCATATCTCTGCACCTTCTCTGCTTTGGATGGGGTAGTCATCGGGACTGCCTCTCTTTCAGCAACTGCCGCTGTTCATCGGCTGCATTCATAAACTCTTGGGTTACCGAGAAATCCTCGTAGTCGCTCTGATTTTCCATTATGTAAAGCTCTTCTTGGCAGTTGGAGCAGATGCCGCCATACATACGGCATCCGCAGTCTTCGCAGGATTGATAGCTCACTTATCCATCTCCTCATCGTCTGCGTTGGGTTGGGCAATTGCTGCATCAAAGTATCTCTGCGCGGCTTTATCCCATTCATCTAGGCGCTGCCGAGCCGCTTCAGGGTGCCAGTTATCTGGATGCAATTCAAGAGATGCCTTGAGATTTGTTCGCAGCCTTCCACCCTCGTACCAGAGCGCATGAGCGATATCGCGGGGCACATCTTTCTTTTGCGCTAGGGCAGACTCCAACTCAGCGATCTTAGCTTCTGCCTTCTCTTTCAGGTCCATCTCGTGCGCAATGTCTTCCACGCGAAGACCATATCCATGGTTCAATTCGGCATAGTCTCGCTCCAGCTCAGCGATCTTTTGTAGCAGAGGGGACTGAGCGGCGCGTCTCTGTTTTAGCTCTTTGAATGCTGCTCTTTGTGTAGAGTGTCGAGACACATTCATAGTCAAAAAATTCAAGTCTGCTTCTGTCAATAGGTTTTCAACCTCAAATCCGTCCGCCTGTGGAGCAGGTTTGGGTTCACTTAGCCCTAATTCATCCCAAATATGCTCAGGAACGCTATCTCCAATCTCCTGTGGCGCTTCTATAGGCTTAGAAGTATTTAGCGATGCGCAGACATACCCCCTATCCAGCATGTCATCAGATAGGCACGGTCCATCTTTACACTGACACTTCCCTCCATGCATGGGGCATTGTGGGTGAGTAGGTCCATCAAATGGCTGACACCAGCACGCATCAGCAGTCGTGAATGAAACATACGTTCTCTTCGCTTCTACCGGCTTAGGGGGAGTGACTTCACGTCTATTCACTGGCGATCCTTTCATCCACTGCGGCCATGTCTTTACCTCTTCTGCCACCTTTGTTATGTGGTCCCACAAGTGTTTATTCCGCTCTTCCATATCCCTACTCTCCCGTAACCGCTGCTCTGATCTCTGCAATGAGTTCGTCTTGTTGCTTGCTGTATCGCTCGCCAATCTTGTCGTGGCCGCGCATGTCAGCCTCTCCGATCCGGTAGCCTATCGAAGCAAGTTGCATGGACTTCTTCAGCAACTCCCTAAGTTCCTGCTCGCGCAGCAGGGATGCCTGCAATTGACGTTCGGCTTCCTCCCTGAAAGCCTGTACGCTGTCATAGGTGTAATAACCATGGTTGAATTCGAGAAGCTCTGAGGCTTTATCCAACCCATCCCCGGACTCGACCTTGGCTGGCACCTTTGCATATTCAAAGCCGTCATCCGTCGCACCCATGCATACCTTCTCCCCCTCTTTGGGGGCAGGCTCGGGGGTTGCTGGAATGCTTGCTATGTACTCCTTGCAAGCGCAGGCTCTGCAATAGGACTTGCCCGTATTAGGGGAGTAAACGTGGTCAACAATAGAGTGTTCACGCTCGCACCTCCAATCTTTGGGGGCAGGCTCGACACTCCACCCGCAATAATCAACGGAGATTCCTTTGGTGGCTAGAAATTGCTCAACCTCGTTGAATTTGCCACTAGAGATAGCATCTTCCGCCGCCGATTCAGGAGCTTTGCTGATATATCCATCAATCCAAAGGTGCATCACGTCCGCCAAGAGCTTAGTTGCGGGGTCCACGGTCTCTTTGGGGGTAGGCTCTTCTGAGGCAGGGAGCAAGCGGGCAGCAGATTCCCATGCCTCCCCCTCTTCGCTGAAATATACGAACGCCTCGGAAGCTATCGCGTAGTTGCTGACGATAGCGCCAGCCATATATTCAGCATCCGGGTACGCTTTCAACACCTGATCTTTGCTCGTCATAATCCTCTGCTCCTCCCTTGCGATAGCTATTCTGATTCAGGAAATTCCGGCAGTTTCTGCCAATGAGTTACGTTGTTCACCTTCTCGCCTCGGAAGTACCAGCCGTCAATTGGGGTGTTATCGACATACCAATACCCGCGCTCCACTAATGCGTTGCCAAGAAGGATCAGCACATCTCTAGCAGAATCGGGCAACTCCTGTTTCACTGAAATCCAATCACTCACGTATTGCTCCTCCCTTGCGATATAGGTGGACTACTTAGTCCTTCGTAAAGCGGAACTCCATCCCTTTAAGAAAGCGTTCATTAGGAAAGATCCGTCAGCCTTCGCTACAATCTCCTCTGGAACCTCGTAGTAGCGAAGCATGCTCCTCTCCTGAATAATTAGCTTCGATCTCCAAAATGTCGTGATCTTCTGCTTTGCCATTGTTCTTCCCTCTCTCCTTATTAGTCTTCGATGTATCCCTTTTCTTTGAACTGTGCAGCGAGGCGCCTGGCAACTGCTTCACTTGCTGCCCTAGCGATCTTTTGGCCATTCGCGTACACCCACCAGAAGATTCCATCCTGTTCAACTACCACTGCTCTCGGTTCCAAATCTGCATTCATAATCGTTCCCTCTCTCCTTCTCGGTCTCTGAATCAGGTAGTGCGGCCTCATCTTCCAGCAACTTCAATGCTTCCTGAATCTGCATCTTTACTGCATCCACAAAGAAGGCTCCAAGCTTCTTCACGTTGTCGCAGTTGATTTCTGCACACTGCAACTCCTCAATTGCCTTATCGATATTTTTCTGACTTGCCATAGTTCTCCGTCCCTTTCGTAGCTACCAATCCAGCATCCCGCAGTGCTTGTATCAGCCAGTAGTGGTTATCCTTTACCATCTAAGCCTCCGGTTACTTCTAAACTTTGGTCGGGTATTTAGGACCGCGACAGCTTCCACCATCTTTCTACGACTAACCCGAAGTTTCGCAGTTCAGTCAGGAGCTACCTGACAACCTTTTACTGAATCATGTACTGCGGCCTCTTCTGCCACATCTGCTCTAAATCGTCATCACTAATTTCTGGCCACATCTCATTCATCAGCCAGAAGGTCTCCTCTTTGCTCATTGACGTTAGGCGAACTATTACTTCTGCGGCTTCGGTGGGAATGGTCATTTCGCCTCAATCTTGTGGCCATGAGCCAGCTTCAATGCGGCAATCCTAACGCTTGAATCCCAGAAGATCTCATCGTCCATGCTTGAAAAGTCGTAGAAGTTGTAATTACCTTCTTTGTCTGGGTTCACAATAAATCGGCCTATCGAGTCAGGAGTTACTTCCTTTAGCCATTCCTCATCGAAATGGGAGGCTTCCTTATAGCTTTGAAGCTGCAATCTATAGGCCAGAAGTTTCTGTTTCATGGCCTGCCCGTAATTTTTAGCGGCTGTTTTTACATCACCGATGGCTACTCTTCCCTGAAAACCCTTTCCATGAATCCTTCCGCGTGTGTCAATATGACATCCCACGGCTACTTCATCGTGTAAATAGCAGATACCCTTCTCTAACTCTCCAACGGGTTCGTACTCGTACTCATGGCGAAACTTGAGATAGCCTTTCAGGAATGGCTTGATCTCCTCCAGTGGACCTACAAGCTGGCTCCATACTGCTGCTGCTGCCTTCTGTACGGACTCTCCTGCTCGTACCGCCTTCTCTAGGTACTCAACTGCGAGATGCGTCTGTTTGCCGCGCCACGACGCATGGTCTAGTACGGGCTTCGGTATTCCCTCGTAGTTGGTGAATCCACAGAGTGAGAGGATGGAGCTGGTTGAAAGAACGAAAAACCCTTCAACCAGGTATTGGTGAGTCTCCTCTACGAATGTGTGCTCGAGAATCAAGCTGCCTCCAGCCTAGCCTTGATCTCATCAAATAGAGCCTGCGGAATGTCTGAATCTCGCGAATATCCCTGCTCGTTGATCCACTTGCGGTATCCCTTTACATCCCACTGCTTACCCATTGCGATTGCATAGAGAACCTTGGTAAGCTTTGGATTGATCGGGGCTCCTACTGAAGGTGTAGGGGGCTTTCGCGCCGCCACGGGTTCCTGATAGTCCTTCTTGTAAGCCTCTTCGCTGAACTGGTAATCAACTGGCGGACGGTCATCGTTCAAGAAAGACAGATCGTCGTCTACTGGAGGAGTTTGAGCCAAAGAAGACCTGAGCTGCTGATTGATTGGCTGAACATGCGGCTTTGCCTGTTTCTGACCGCCAAACTCCGCCTTCATGTCCGCGACATACTTGTTGTCGTCGAACAGCCCCATGTGAACATCAGCTGCCACGCCAATGAACTTCATAGCATTTCCGATAGCGTCCGTATAGGCCGCCTTGAAAGCCTCATCAGAGGCCCGCAGACCGCTCTGCTGGCTGATAACGTACTTATCCCCTCCAACTCCGTATACGAGGCCCCTGGTTCCGTTCTCTACGTACCAAACACCGACCGTGCAGAAGACAAGCATCTCTTTGTCCGCTTCACGTGTTTCAAAGGAAGGCTTATCCATGCCCCAACCAATGCCGCAGGGTCCGAAGAACTCCGTCATGCGAAGGTTGCACCACATTGGCTTTATGGCGGTTCCACGGAACCCACCGGAGCGCTGAAACTGCTTCGTGTGCGCCGGATCGGTCTTTCCCAGCTGATCCCAGATACGTACGTTGTTGTTGATTTGCTCGCTCACAGAAGTCCTCCAATTGTGAAAATTCCAAACATGATTACCGTTATCCAGAAGACATCCTGTATGCCTGCGGTGTGATCGGTGTGTACGCTGCCATCCTGCTCGGTGTAGCTGTGCCGTTTTATCCCAACGTATAGGGAGAGTAGCGTTCTCATGCGGATTCTCCTTTCCCGATCTCGTATGCCCTGAGAATCTGGTTCCTCTGGGCCTCAGTGCAGCCGCGCATTATGTCCTTCAGCTTTTGCGGAAGCGGATCATGCTTCTTCAGGTAGGACACGCGCTGCCAGTCGCGAGCCATCGCTTTTGCATAATGCTCGTCTCCAGATAAAACCTTGGGATGGTGCCATAGTTCATCTGCTTGTGCGTTCGTTGGTGTGATTGGATTGTTTGCCAGATACGCCAAGACGGTTTTCACGTCGGAATACATAACATCTGGATTGGCCACTGCAATTTTTGCGGCTAATTCTTCATCGATCATGTCTGGAGTAACCACTATGCGGCCTCCTTGATGCTCACTGGCACATAGAACGTAGTAATGTCGGGGCAAGCGCAATCTTCCGTTTCGTTCTGGCAGTTATTGCAGAGGAAGTTCAGTGCAACCGAGCAGTCGATACAGAAGGTTCCCTTGCGGCAGATGAAAGAGCTACCAAAGATTGTGTCTTCACACAGGCTGCAGAATCCATTGAACGCTGTATCCTTCGCCTGCCGTATGTAGCTCTGAGGAGGAAGGACTATAGCTGACATACTGCCTCCTGTGATTCAGGTACTGCGGCTGACTTCGCGCAGGTGCAGGTGAAGCGGCAGCATGTTTCACAGTCGGGCTCGATGGACCGGACGTGCTCGTATATTGAATCCATAGAGATACCTCCCTCTATGACATTGAGAAACATTCCCGAGATTCCGCCGGTTATGGACTCTGTCAGCCATGGCCAAAGATCATTGAAGTTGAAGAGGTACGTCATCGGATCTTTACCCCCAGCTGCTAGGTAGGCTCTCCCAACTGCGCACCCGCAATCTCCCCACTTATCCCCTCCGAACCACATCGAGCCGTTGTTGCGGGGTATGGAAACTTCACCTAGAACCATTGCGTCTGACAATTTCATGCCGCTCTCCTTGATTGATTGAGAATGTTTGCAAGTAACTCTTCTGCCGTATCACCGAAGATCTGCTCACCCGGCATGTGTGCCTCATAGCGAAGGAATGAATCCTCACCATCCGCGTACAAGGTGGCTTCCACATGAAGGGAAGTAACTTCAGGGTTCATTGCCTTGGCCTGCGCTAGGATCTGTTGAAAGGTCATTTCTGCACCGCCGTATAGATCAGCACCGGGATCATAGGAATACCCAAAGCAGACGAGATGTAGATCAAGAAGACCGTCAGGAAGCTGTGCGGATGTGTAACAGCTAGAACCGCGCCGATGAAAACTACTGCTGCTATCGCGGAGAGAAAGTGAACCATCACCGGGAACTTCATCTTTGTTTCTTCCTCGAGGAAGTCTGCGGGAATCTCCGCGGCGTCAAGCTGGCTGTAGATTGCGTCCCATGAAGGAGTCATGCTGCCACCGCGAATACCACAGGCTGAACCACCTTCTTCCAGGACTTCTCTTCATGCAGGCACTCATCGCAGGTAATGACCCCATCCACTACGCGGGGAAGATCGCCGCCGTATACGTGGTTCCCGCAGCCTTCGCAGCTGCCCAGGTACGCATCGCAGTTGCAGGCCTTCTCTGACTGGTTGCACGTCTCACAGCGGGGGGTCTGGGGAGGGAACTGAAGAACTTTTGCTGGGCCCGGGATAAAGGAAGGGTTGAAGGTTTCTGTGAATGAATCAACGGGAATCTGCTTGAGATTGGCGGTGATATATAGGCTCATAGTTTGGTCTCTCTATACCGTGTACAAGAAACGTATTCGGTATGAACCAAATGTACGGCCAACGCACAAACGTGTCAATAGATAATCGTGCGATTTATGTAAATATTTTTGCAGTTAGCGTAAACCCTAGGGCTAGAGACCTAGATCTTCGCCAGGAATTCGCCTATGCCCATGCCGAACGCCTTAGAAATGGCGTGCAAAGTCCTTATGCATACCTCGCTGCTACCCGTTTCCAGCTCGGATACGTACGTTTCAGAAATAGAGGCATGGGCGGCCAGGTCTATCTGCCGCCACCCACGCCGTAATCGGTTTTCCCGTATGCGGCGCCCCACAAGGATGCAGATATCCTGTTCCATGAAATCTATCGTGGAGGCCGGTGTTAGATGGCATTTCGGCTATAGGCGAACCCATAGATCCGACAGTCACCCTTATTTTTGGTCCTTACGTAAAGGTTGAAGGAGGGGGAGAGTGCGCAGGTTTAGCGCTTACGGTAGGTGCGATGCTCGATCATTGTTCCAATTACTTCTACAGCCGTGACATCTGAGCGAACCGCTGCATAATCATCGTTCAACGGTATGAGTTCAAAGATCTCTTTTCCTGATTCGTTTTTTCCTACGACGCGGTACTTTCTAAAAGTGACCTCGCCGCCCTTTTCACTAGCAACTACATGGTCTCCTGGGCCAGGTACGACGGCAGGATCAATCAAAATCTTGTCGCCTTCTCTGAATGTGGGGGCCATGGAATCGCCTTTTATTTCCAAGGCAAATGCCATGCCAGAATGATCTCCGTTAGACAGAATGTATTTCAGTTCCTCATCGAGTAAATCAGGTAGTTCATCGCCTGCAAATAACACTGCTTGGGAATACGCCACCACTGGCACCTTTACGGCGCCCTCATCAGCAGATGAGACGTTAGAAGCGATCGCTGAATCAGCATAAAAGTCGGCACGATTCTTTTGGAAGACCACAAGGATTTGCTCTATCAGGTCTTCACGTGGCTGCTGCTTTCCGTTTTCTATGCGGGAAAGACTTGCCAGCGAGACATCCAGCTTTTTAGCCAGCTTCTCTCGAGGCATCCCGGATTCGGAGCGCCACTTTTTCAGATTATTGCGAGACATAGCAACAATTTTACGATCTTGTACAAAATATGCAATATCACCCCTTGTCTTCAATGTACGTACATGCTATACATAAAACGTACATCAAACAAGTACGGGGGTAACAAATGGATTCACCACTCAGGACCGAGCGCAAACGGCGCGGTTGGTCACAGCAGTTTGTAGGAGACAAAGTAGGTCTCAGCGCCCCGCAAATATCAAGGATCGAAGCTGATGGAGTCAAGTCCCCTTACGTGGGAAAGATCCTGAAGCTGGCCGAGCTCTTCGGTTTCACTCTTAGCCTTGATCAGATCTGTAACCCACCCAAAGACAACTCTGAGGCTGCATGACATACGGAGACGTATGCGCCGGTATCTCGGCCGTCAGTGTGGCATGGCATCCCCTAGGAATGAAGCCTGCGTTCTTCGCCGAGACAGATAAGTTTCCATCTTCGGTGTTGAAGCACCATTACGCCGATGTACCGAACGCCGGTGATTTCACTGCCATTGGAGCGAACGATTATGACCCAATCGACATTCTGGTCGGAGGAACACCTTGCCAAGATTTCTCAGTCGCCGGTCTCAGAGCGGGACTGGACGGAGATCGTGGTCAACTCACAATCGAGTTCACTAAGCTTGCTGGCAGACTACGGCCCCGATGGCTGGTATGGGAGAACGTTCCCGGCGTCCTGTCGAGTGACGGAGGAAGAGCTTTTGGAGCCTTTCTCGGACTCTTGGGGAAACTCGGGTATGGGTTCTCCTACCGAGTTCTTGACGCTCAGAACTTCGGAGTTCCACAGCGGCGCCGTCGCGTCTTCGTTGTCGGACATCTTGGAGACTGGCGACGTGCCGCAGCGGTACTTTTTGAGCGCCATTCGATCGGCCCGGCTGCTGGCAAAAGCTGGGGAGCGCGGGAAGCGATGGCCTACCTGGATAAGGAAGGCATTTGCTGCGGCATCGATGGCGAACTCAATGCAAGAGAGCAGCTCAGCGGTTGCCTGAACACGGGAAGTCCTTCAGGTGGTGGAACGCCGGCAATGGTCGCCATAAACCTGCGCGGAAGAGAGCATGGGGCAAACCCAGAGCCGGATCACCTAGCCAGTATTCGAGCCGCGGACGGTGGTAGCAGTCGAAGCTTTGTTTCGGATGGAGCGATTGTGCGCAGGCTTACTCCCCGCGAGTGCGAGCGTCTTCAGGGATTTCCTGACGACTACACAAAGATCAGCGCCAAGACAGCCGATGGACCGCGCTACAAGGCACTCGGGAATTCGATGGCAGTTCCGGTGATGCGATGGATAGGTGAGCGCATACAGATGGTGGAGCGTGTCGCATGAAGACCCCATTCAAGGTCTACCCTTCTGGCCGAGAGGTATGCCACAAGACCGTAGCGGGAGTAATGGAGTATCGGCGCCGCGTGGAGATGATGTGGACTCGCCAGCAAGCCCTGTGTGCGATCTGCGGGCACTACCTGAGACTCGACCAAGCAACCTTTGAGCATCAGGACGGTCGCGGCATGGGAGGCGGAAGACGTGATGACCGAACCGAGATAAACGGTGAGCCATACAACGCTGCAGCCCACGGTCTGTGCAACGCCTCGAAAGGCAGTAAGCGCACGCCTTATTTGATTCAGCCTCACGTAACAACTAATCGACACCTAGAAGAGTGTTTACCGCAGGAGTAACTGCATGAGTTCGACTTCATTTACAAAGCTGTTCAGTTCCATAACAGACTCTTCAGTCTGGCAGGAATCAAATGAGACCCGGCTAGTTTGGATAACCATGCTTGCCATGGCCGATCAGTTCGGGATAGTTAGTGCCGCCATCCCGGGTCTGGCACACAGAGCCCGCGTATCCCTGAAGGATACGGAGGCAGCTATTGAAATATTCCTCTCTCCAGACCCTTACTCGCGGACTGATGACAACGATGGTCGCCGCATAGAGAAAACTACTGGCGGATGGAGGCTCTTAAATCACTCTATCTACAGGGAGAAGAGGAGCGATGAAGAAAGGAAGGAGCAGAACCGACTGGCTCAGGAAAGGAAGAGAAAGAAGGACAAAGAGTCAGCAATTATGTCAGCAGAAATGATGACAGTCAGCAATAGTCAGCAAAGTCAGCCGCCGTCAGCCCAAGCAGAAGCATATGCAGATACAGATGTAAGTACAAATACTCTTGCTCCGAGCGCTGACGCACTCGTAGCCGCTAGTTCCCCTGCAGTCGGATCGATCATACTGGTGGACCGGACTCAGTGGCACTTTACCGAGGAAGACGTGCGGGACTGGAAAGAAGCATTCCCTGGCGTCGATGTTCTCCAGCAGCTTAGGGCCTATCGCGAATGGGCGAAGGCAAACCCAACCAAGCGTAAGACGCGCAAGGGAATCCGCAAATCCGTAACAAGTTGGCTCAGTAATCAGCAGGACAAGACCGGAGGACCGAGCAATGTACGACAAGACGCAGTACTCGAACGACAGAGACAGAACCTCGCCAACATCGAAGCCGCAGCCCGCAGACTTGAAAGTTCTGATGGCGCAAGCGGTGGCTTTCTTTCCGAACCAGACACTCCCGCCGGGAACTCCGGACGTTTACATGCTGGCCTGGAGGCAGATTGTGGACAAGCATGGCCCGGGTCGGTTCCAGAACGCCCTATGGAACGTTCTCAGGCGTTCGGATTTCTTTCCACTACCCAAGGCGATCGATGACGAATGTGAGGCCATCCGCAAGCATTCATTCGGTGGCCAGCAAGACGAAATGATCGAGTACAGGAGGGAGATCGAGCAACACCCGGAGCGGTTCGTAAGGGTTGGGGATCTGATGGCAGAAGCAATGGCAAACGTAGCACGAAGGAAAGGAAGAGCAGCATGACGGGAATGAAATTCAAGCAAGTGCCCAAAGCACAAGTGCCCTCGAACAAGAGGATGGTCCTAGGCAAGTACCAGAGGTTCTTCAGTGAGCTTATGGACCTAACAGGGAGTATGACGGCCTGCGTAGATATGGAGAGCAAGAAGGCCGGCTACAACGCGACTAACGAGCTACGCAAGATGGCCAAGAAAGAGAACCTGATTCTGGGCTGGAGCCACAACGCTAACTACACGGAGTTTTATTACTGGCTCGAGCGGCCAAAGGCTGAGATGCGGAGGGTTGCATGAAACTGGAACTCACACCGATCACGCTACGTGAATCCAACGCATATGTTACGGCAAAGCACAGACACCACGGACCAGTGCGCGGCCAGCTATTCAGCATTGGAGCTGCACAGAACGGCGAGATGGTCGGCGTGGTGATTGTCGGTAGGCCGTTAGCCAGGATGCTTCAGGACGGCTACACCGCAGAGGTTCTTCGTCTGTGCGCTGATGGAACCAAGAACGTGTGTAGCTTGCTCTATGCCGCTGCTTGGCGTGCGGTGCGGGCCATGGGTTACACGCGCCTGATCACTTACATCCTTGATACGGAGCATGGAACTTCATTGAAGGCCGCTGGCTGGAAATGTGTGGGATTGGCTGGTGGAGGTAGTTGGAGCCGAAAAAGCAGACCCCGCGTTGATACACATCCGCTGCAGGGAAAGATTCGTTACGAAGTCGCAGCATAGTTTTTCAAAAAAAGGAGAATCACAATGGAATTGATCAACAAGTCAGCCCACGAGTTTACCGACATTTCCTCTGAGGAATACCGCACCTACAGGTTCGTAGACGGGTCATTCACCATCAACCGACCCCTTTCCCTGTCTGTCTCCCCAAGCGGAGGACATCGCGTATTCGACGCTTCAGGAAGAAGCCACTACATCCCCACTGGGTGGATTCACCTTGAATGGATGGCCAAGGCTGGACAACCGAACTTCGTTGCATAGGGGAGCACTACATGAAGCGAGGATATAGCGAAGATTGTGAATGCCTGCACTGTAAGGGGATTCGGCGAGAGATGGAGCAGGACCGCAAAGAAGATCAAGAAGAGAAAGCAGGGATGGAATGACGAAAATAGAAAGATTTCTCAACAAGGTAAGCCCTGAACCCATGAGTGGATGCTGGATTTGGACGGGATCCTGCTTCCGGTTGGGATATGGGAGCGTTAGGTTCGAAGGAAAAACACGATCAGCTCATAGGTTAGCGTGGGAGTTGCTTCGTGGTCCCATACCAGAGGGTTTAAATGTTTTACATAAGTGTGATGTTCCATCATGCGTAAACCCAGACCACCTGTTTGCCGGAACCCATCAAGAAAACATGCAGGACAAGGCCGCTAAGGGTAGATGCAATCTTCCGAATGGAGAAAACAACCCTATGGCGAAGCTTACCGAAGATAACGTGCGAGAGATAAGAGAAAAGTATGTCTGGGGGGTGGGCGTACATCTAGCCAGGAAATTTGGAGTCCACAGATCAATAATTACCGACGTAGTCAAGGGAAAAACTTGGAGGCGAGTTATATGAAGCCCTGTAACTTCAATGCATTTTATTTGATCTGCGAGCGTCGCCAGAAGGCTATGGACCGGAACTTACTGGCCCATCAGAGGAAGGCTTTTCTGGACACGATCGACAAACTACGGAGCGATCACGAGAGGCAAACAGGATGCCAGTGCTTCTCGGATACCTACAAGAACATGGGCGAGGCAGAACTAGCGAGCATTACCGAGGTGGTGGCATGATCTCGATTCAGGTTTATACGAAGCCTGAACCACAGGGCAGCGCCAGGGCGTTCGTAAGGGGAGGCCGGGCGGTCATTACATCAGCCAACAAGAAGCTCAAGCCTTTCCGCACGGAGGTTACAAGCTGTGCTCTTGAGGCTATGGGCAATCAGGTGATGCCGCGGTTCGCTAAGCATGTTCCGGTAAAGCTGGTGATCACCTTCACCTTCCTCAAGCCGGAATCAACCCCAAAGAAGAGGTTATTTCCCGTAGTCAAGCCGGACCTGGACAAGATTCTGCGGGCAACACTTGATTCACTAACTGGCGTGATCTTCCACGATGACGCGCAAGTCGTTCAGGTAATGACAGAGAAGATATACGGAAACATCGAAGGCGTTCGAATCGACGCAATGGAGGCAGCATGAAGAAGGTCGAATTTATCTGGGAACCAATATCAGAATGGGGCATGTCAATGAAGCCCTATCTGGATCAGGTGAAGCGGCAGGCCGTAATTGTGATGAAGAAGCCGAAGCTCCACAAGCCCCGCATACGCATTTCAACCTACATACCGGACCAGTGCTCTATGTGCCCCGGAACAGTAGGCCCACAGAACAAGAGCGGCATCTGCTCAAAATGTTCCAGCACGAAGGTAAAGAGAGACATGAAGCTGGGCCCGCGCCCCACCTGTACCGAATGTGGAGTACCTATCCTTCGCACGAACACTAAAGGCCTATGCATAGTTCACAAGAAGAATGCGATTGTCAGGTTTGCTTACTCATATTGTGCTTGTGGAGAGAAGCTTAGCAATAGAAACATCAGTGGCGTCTGTAAGTCATGCCAGGCTGCTGCGGCGGGTCCTAGAGACAACTGCGCCGTATGTCAGAAGCGACTATACCCAACCAACAAAACCGGACTGTGTGAGAAGCATGGACGATCTGCGCGGCAGATGGCCTACAAGGCTAGAAGGATGGCGGCATGATGTTGCAAAGTACCACAACTGTTGCACAAAACATCTATTTCCCTTTGTCTGCTGCTGCTCAGAATTTAAACTTGGTAGTGAGAGAAGTTAGTCGCATGGCAAAAGTCGTCAATACTTCTCTCAGCTGCCGAGCCAAAACGCGTAAAGCGCCAGGGTCGGACGGGGTTAACGGCTTACCAATCCGACCTCGCTAGGTACAGAAGGATGGATCAACAAGATTCAGTCTTCTTAGGGGAAACAGAACATCGGGATCCCATAAACGGAGAGGCGCTTATGCGAAAGAGCTACGGTGACACCGAGGCTGATTCGTGGGGCGGACCGGATGGTTTAGAGGGTCGCAGATATGCGAAAACTCTTAATCCGTCCGGCTCGCTTTGCTCTGAACTTGGTTCCTCCGAGGCTGATCTAGGTAAGAGACAAATACTAAAGAGGCTAAAGATGAAGATAGGAACAGCAATCAAGATAGCTCGCAAGCAAATGGGACTTACGCAGGCAGACATAGCTTTCAGGGCCTGCATGGAGGCTTCACATGTGTGCAAGATAGAAAATCACGCTCACGAGCCTTCCTTGGACACACTAGAACGAGTAGGAAGAGCTATCGGAATTGAAGGGTGGAAGATTCTACGGTTCTCTAAGAGGGATGTCATGTTAAACACAACAAGTTCCGTGGATTCTTCTTGCTCTGATTAAATGAACCGCTTAATCTGTAACTACAGAGAAGGCAACACAGCAGCCCTCCCATCTTTTTCTGTCACTGGTTAGGCCAACCATAAGGGCCACGTAATAAAACCCCCGAGGACAATCCCCCATGCCTGAAACCGTGAAGATGGTTGCGGTATTTCCCGTTAATAGCAATGGACGCGGTAAGGCTGATGCTTTCGTTACCTACGAGACGGCCCGCGAAATGGTAGATGCTCGATTGGCCACGTGGAGTAAGGGTTGCAAGTATCTGAAGCTCGCAAAGAAGACGAACGAAATGTTTAAGACCGCGCCCTCCTTGAAGCCAAACGTTCGCATCATGGATGATTACTGCGAAGGAAAGCCTTATGCGGTAGAGATTATAGAAAGCTATAAGTTCAAATTAGCTGCTTAAAATTCAACAGCTTACGGGGTGACGCATCCGTGCCATTTAGCGCCTAGCGATGGCTTCTAATCCACGTCACATATTCATGGGAGAGTGCATGTCCAACTACGATGAGCAGCTGAAGAGTGCTATCAACGAAGCAAAGTGCCAACAGCAGGCTCAGGCTAAAGCGCAGTATGCAGATTGCTCCGGCGGTAGTGTATTGGGAGCGGCTGTGGGTAGGCCCTATACGCTTGCCGAGCAGCTAGAGAAGAGCGCATCTGGTTCGTATCAGCAGGGAAGCGACTATTCCAAAGCATCCAGCATCCTCCGCGCTCATCCTGAATTCGAAGACCTGATCTGGTTGATTCGCTCGGGCCTCATCTAGTTTTATATGCGGTGGGTGACGGCCTAGGCCCACAAGGTTCGCAACTCCCTCGCTAGAGGTCGAGGCTGGGCCGCCCTTCTTGATTCAAGCGCTCCAAGCGTAGTGCTCAGACACGCGGCAACACCTGAAACGAAGACAGGCAGGAGGTGATCACATCTCCGGGAGGTAGCTAGTGGAAACCCTAAAGAACGAACTCGCACGCAACTCGACAGGTTACTTCCTCGTCGTCGTCGGGCTTGCGGCCATGGCCTATGCGCATCACGCCGGCCAGTTCGACAAGATGATCGAGACGGGTGCGGGACTGGTTGGAGCGGCTTTACTTGCCTTCCAGTCTAAGCACGCGCCTGAAGGCAATACGACCACGACACAGATTACAGTTCCACCCCCGGCGGTGGCCGTCCCTTTGGACGAGAAGAAATAAAGGAGAATTCTATGAGCTTCCTATCTGCAATCGTAAAAATTCCCGGAGCAATCTTTCACTGGCTAGCATCGGACAAGGGTCAGGCTGTTGTGGGTGCGGTTGAGACTGTAGCCATTGGCTTCGGTGCTCCTGCTGTAGTCATCGGCCTTATCAATTCGTGGCTGAACAAGATCCTCACTATCGAGCAGATTGCAGAAGGCGCTGGTGCTCAGTCTGGTACTGGAGCACAGAAAGCTGCCGCGGTTATTGCTGCAATCACCCCTGAACTGCTCAAAGACTTCCCCGGACTCCCGGCTGAGAACATCACCAACATCAACAATGCTCTCGTTGTCGTTCTAAACAATCTGACAGTGCCCGCAACTCCGGCGCCAGTAGCTGGAGCGTAAGAACGTGGATTTCTCAGTCCTGGCTGCCGGTTGCTCACTTATTGGGACGTTGGTGACAATCGGCGGCATAGCTTACACCTCAGGCAAGTTAACCCAGCAGATTGTTGATACGCGGGCCCGCACTGAAGAGCACAAGATAACCCTCAAGGAGCATGCTGAGAAGCTTGAGGAGCACGGCGATAAGATCTCAAGGCTACAGGAGTGGCGCGCAGGCTTCAATGCTGCTGTATCCAGGGCTTCGGTAACAAGGGATGAAGTTCAGTGACACCCGACGAAATAGGCGAGCTCGACCTGGTTCAAAAGGTACTGAAGAGAGCTTACCTGCGCATAGGTGATTCAGATGTAAGGCTGATCCTTCTGGATGCCACGGTAAGGGTGCAGCAGATTCTATTTGATTATGACTTCAAGGAGCCGACCAATGCTAGTGGATCCGATTGACTTCGTCTTAGCTACGATCTTAGTCTTCGCCCTCGGCATTATCGCCGGCGCTTTCTGGTCCCCGTTATCGGATAGTCCGAAGCGAGATAACCGCGGGCGTTTCGTGAAGCGATGATGAACGTACCCAATAAAGCCTGCATCAAGCACTGCTGGCATACGGATGGACTCGGCGGACTATCCCAGAACCCTCGTCTGATTTGCTGCCATTGCGGAACAAGTAAGAGTTCTATCCCCGACGGTCACGGCCCGTATTATCCCTCGAGCGGATGGGGAAATACGTACAGGGGCATCACTTGAAGCCCCGCATTGAATGCTTCGGTCATGGTTGGTCACTACGGACGGATCGCATAACCACATACTGTGGAAGCTTTCAGGAATGCATTGACCTGCTGGACGAGATGGCTATTCCTCTTTTGGCGCAGGCAGTACGTGATTCATGCGTTATGAACAGATTAGGTTTGCAGGATACAGGGAGAGCATAGGGGTATGGCAGGCAAAGGCGGACGTCCAACCAAATACACGCAGGAGTTAGGAGAAAAGATCTGCGCGGGTATTATGGCTGGCTACGGTCTCCGTAAGATTTGCTCTGCTGAAGGCTTTCCTTCTTTATCTTCTGTTTTCAATTGGTTGCAAAATAAAGAGCTCGGGTTCTTGGAGCAATACGAAGAGGCTCGTAGGATACAGGCTGAATTACTGGCCGACGAACTCGTTGGAATTGCGGACGAAGTTCCAACCCATGATGTTCCCGATCCTGATGGTGGAATGAGCACAAGGATTGATTCGGCGGGAGTCCAGCGCAACCGGCTTCGCGTTGATGCTCGTAAGTGGGTCGCAAGCAAGCTTCTACCTAAGAAGTATGGTGACAAGGTTCAGGCCGAAGTGTCTGGTGCCGATGGTGGACCGATTCAAGCCGCAATTGCTGTCACCTTCGTAAGGACCAATGCAACCGATCAAGGCTGAGTTTCCAGAGAAGTTGGCCGGACTGTTCGAGCCTCACCCATTCAAGACGCTGTATGGTGGCCGTGATGGGGTCAAGTCTTGGTCTATTGCAAGAGCTCTGCTAATCATTGGCGCCAACCCTGGCATCTTGTGGCCTGGCAGAACTGAAGGCCCGCGCATCCTGTGTGGACGCGAGACGATGGACTCGATCAGGGAGTCTGTTCACCAGTTGTTGAATGATCAGATAGGCAATCTAGGGCTAGAAAACTTCTACACGGTCCTGCAGTCCGAGATTAGGGGCAAGAACGGCACTGAGATCATGTTTGCCGGATTGCGCAAGCAGTCGGTTTCGTCACTCAAGTCATATGAGGCGATTGACATCTTCTGGGGTGAAGAGGCCTCAACAGTAAGCCGGCGCAGTTTGACGATTCTTCTGCCTACGATCCGCAAGGCAGGCAGTGAGATCTGGTGGTCGCTCAATCCTGACCTCGAGACAGACGCGGTCTATCAAGACTTCATTCTCGACCCGCCTCCTAACTCGTTCGTTTGCAAGATGTCGTACAAAGACAATCTCTGGCTCAGCAATGAGTCGAAGCAAAAGATTGAGCTGCTGAAAGAACGAGATTACGACACCTTTCACCACGTGTATGAGGGTGCTACTCGATCTACTGTAGAAGGCGCTATCTATAAGGCAGAGATTCAGGCAGCAGAGAACGCTGGAAGAATTCGAGACATTCCCTATGACCCGCTCATGCCGGTTGATACGTTTTGGGACTTGGGCTTTGCTGATCGAGTCAGCATATGGGCAGCGCAGCGCACACCTTTTGAGATAAGAATTCTTCGCTACTTCGAAGGTGACCACCAGGCAATTGATTACTACCTCCGCGAGATGCAGACGTGGGGCTATGTGTTTGGTACATGCTTCCTGCCGTGGGACGGTGGGACGCGCAGTTTAGGCACGGGTAAGTCGATTGAAGAGTTGATGCGGCTCAAGGGCTTCAAGGTGCGAGTCAACCGGCAGTTAAGCGTTGCTGATGGGATCAACGCAACAAGGACCATCTTTCCGCAACTCTACTTTGACGCAAAGATGTGCGCAGATGGGCTGCAGTATCTCAGGCGCTATCAGTGGGGCCCACCAACGGCTCTTGGTGTACCGCGCAGCACGCCGCTACATGATGATGCTAGTCATCCAGCAGACGCGCTTAGGACGCTTGCTGTGGGCATCAAGGAACCGGCTCGAGAGCGCAAGGAAACGGCTGCACAGAACTTTTACGGATCAGACGCATGGATGGGTTAACGGAGACAGTATGAAGCTAACAGCGGCAGCACGGAAGGCCATCCCGACACTTAGTCCCGAAGCTGCGGCCAAGATCCGCAAGGCAGCAAACAAGGTGCTTGGAAAGTAATGGCTGACACCAAGAAAGAAGATTTCCTCGCACTGGCCCGTAAGCGCTTTGCCGCAGCCGCAGAGGATGAAAAGCACCTCCGCGAAGACTTCGCCCATGACCTGCGCTTTGCCTCGCCAGACGGTAAGGACCAATGGGATCCGCAGGTCAAGATGCAGCGTGAACAGGCTGGACGGCCCGCAATGTCGTTTCCTCGCTGCCATACGTTCGTTCAGCAGGTATCGAATGAAGCGCGGCAGAATAAGCCTCAAATCAAGTTCTCGCCTCGCCTGGATGCGGATAAAGAAACAGCCGACATCTACGAGGGGCTTGCAAGATACATTCAGTACACCTCAGACGCACAGATTGCCTATGAGACGGCTGTGGAGTACAGCGCGGGAGCATCGTTTGGCTATTACCGCTTCCTGACCGAATACTGCGATGATGACAGCGATGACCTTGACTTGAGGGTTGTTCCTGTTCTCGATCCACTCGCCGTTTATGGGATTCTGGTGCCTGCCTGCTTCAATCGCAAGCCAATGTATGCGTTTGTGGTTGAGGATATCCCGAAAGAGGAGTACAAGCTTCAGTACCCCGACTCTGAATTGGCCAGCCTTTCTTGGTCCGAAGCTGAAAAAGAGGGTGAAGGCTGGGTTGGCTCGGAGACTGTTCGTATCGCCGAGTACTGGTATGTAAAAGAAGAGAAGGTAGAGAACAAGCGCCGACCAAAGTACACAGTGAAGTTCTGCAAGACGAATGGTATTGAGGTGCTTGAGGGCTCTGAGACTGAATGGCCTGGCTCTACGATTCCGATTATCCCTGTTTTGGGTAAGCAGATGATCATGGAGGGTAAGCCTAAGCTCTTCTCCGTGGTTCGTCCGCAGAAGGCAGCACAGCAGCTAATCAATTATTCGAAGTCGCGCATCGCTGAGACACTTTCGACCTCGCCAATCTCTCCGTTTATGGTGGCAGATGGGCAAATTGAAGGCTTCGAGAATGAGTGGCAGACCATTAACACGGTCAATCGTCCGTTCCTGAGATACAAAGTCATAGATAGTCAAGGCAGGCCGGTTCCTCCACCCCAGCGGCAGGTTTACGAGCCACCGATTCAGTCTCTATCTGCATTCGTAGCGCAGGAAGTGGACGATCTGAAGGCTACATCCGGAATCTATGACGCTTCAATGGGGAATCAGGGCAATGAGACGTCTGGACAGGCGATTGCACGGCGCCAGCAGCAGGCCAGCCTGACCACAATGCACTTCATGGACAACCTGGAGCGTTCTTTCCGTAAGGGTGGGGATGTAATTGCCGAGTTGATACCGAAGATTTACGACGGCGAGCGCATTATCCAGATTCTTGGCGAGGATGAAGTTCGAAAGGCTATACAGATCAACAAAGAGCACGCGGATGAGAGCGGCAAGCCACAACTGTTCGACATGACCAAGGGCAAGTATGACGTTGTGGTGACCATGGGGCGGGCGTTCAGCACCAAGCGCATGGAATCGTTCGACACGATGCAGCAATTGGTTCAGTCGGCTCCGACTCTTCTGCCTATGTTTGGAGATGTTCTATTCAAGAACTCAGACATGGCCGGAGCGGACATCGTTGCGGAGCGGTTCAAGAAAATGCTGCCTCCGAACCTGCAGGGTGATGAGGATCAGCAGATTCCGCCACAGGCGCAGGCTCAGATGCAACAGCTGCAGCAGCATTCTCAGGCCTTGAATGCGGCTTGCCAGCACTACGAGCAGCAGATACAGCAGTTGGAGTTTGAGAAGAAGGCGCAAATCGTCAAGTCTCAGTCCGACTTTGCCATCCGCAAGATGGAGGTTGAGGCCGATATCGCGAAGGCTGAGATTACGACGAAGGCGCAGAACTCTCAGGAGCGTGAGGCATTTGTTCATGATGTAGCGATGAAAGTCATGTCGATGTCACATGAGCGTGGTATGGCCGCACAACAGGCGGCCCACGCTCAGGATGCTCAAGCACAGCAGGCCGATGTACAGAGCCAGCAGATGGCACAGGAAGCCGCACAGCAGCAGGAAGCGGCAGCGCAACAACCACAGGAAGCCGGTGAGTGATGGAAGAGAATTACAACGTTAGGCGGTTCTTCGGAGCATTCATTGGCAAGAAGGTGATGGACGTTCTGCAGCAAGACGCAGAAGATTTTGACCCAGAAGATCCGGAGTCAGCATTCATTGAACTCCTATTCGAAGACGGGAGCAGCGCTCGAATATTTACCGTGCCTGACACTATAGGCCCCGCTTTCTCGGTCCAGCATGCAGATCGATGCACCTGTGTTCTTTGCACTGAACAATCCTGATCATCGGCACAAGTTTAGAAACATCTCGCTAGCCCGGCGCAAGGGCACAAAGGAAAACCAATGCCAGAAGAGACGGTAGTAGCGGAGTCGTCTGCCGCTGACGATGTGTTTGGTGGTCAGCAACCTACTTTGGATGAATACAACAGTTATCGCCAGAGTGGAGAACTGCCCGAGAGATTCAAACCTGCTGAACCTGCGGAATCGGCAACCGCTGACGAGCCTGAAGAGAAGGCTGAACCCGAGGGTGATGAGCCCGAAACTGAACCGGAGTCGGACCCGGAGGAAGCCCAGGAGCAACCGCAAAAGGGTGCAGAAAAGCGCATCAAGCAACTGCTTGCCAAGACCAAAGAGCTCGAACGCCAGTTGGCTGAGAAACAGGGCGCAAAGACGGATCCGCCCCCCGCGCAGCCACAGCAGACAACACGCACCAAGCCAACCGCAGAGGACAGGGACGACAAAGGTAATCCAAAGTACACCACGTATGAGGATTTCGTTGAAGACCTTGCTGACTGGAAGGCTGAACAGCGTGTAGAGACTGCCAAGCGTGAGCAGGCACAGCAGGAAGCGCAGAAGGCACTGAAGGCCACACTGGACGAAGCTCGCACGCGTTATGAAGACGCGGACGACGTTATCTTTCCGGCGGCAAAGGCAATCAATGAAGCTCAGATCCCCGCAGCGGTAAAGGAAGTATTTGCTGGCTCTGACTTGTTTATTGACCTCTGCTACGTGGTTGGCAGTGATCCGGATGAACTGAAGAAGTTCATCTCTCTGGCGCAAAACAACCCTCGTGCGGCGATTGGCAAAGTCTTTGAATACGAGCGTGGAATCAAGGAAGAACTTTCCCCGAAGCGCGACGACAAAGGCAAGTTTGCGGCTCCTGAACCCAAGAAAACGAATGCCCCGAAGCCGCCCTCCCCAGTTGGCGGTGCAAGTACGCGGGCCTTTGACGTGAGCGACGAAAGCTTATCTCCAGAGGAATGGATGCGGAAACGCAACTCTGAATTGGAGAAACGCAAGTAAGGGCGCTCTGAGGAACCTCAGTGCCTAACAGTCTTCTTTCCCCCACAATCATCACCCGCGAAGCTCTTCGCATTCTCCACGCGAACCTGAACTTCGTTGGAAACATCAACAAGCAGTACGACAACCAGTTTGCGAACTCCGGCGCTTCGCCTTCGGGCAAGATCGGTCCATCGCTGACCATTCGTATGCCGAACCAGTACACCGTGCGCACCGGCGCTGCTCTGAGCACGCAGGACACGGTGGAAACCAGCCAGGTTTTGACTGTTTCGACACAGAAGGGAGTCGATACTGTCTTCTCCTCGCAGGATCTCACCCTCACGATCGACGAGTTCAGCAAGCGTTACCTGCAGCCGGCTATGTCGGTTCTGGCAACAGCCATTGAAGCTGATGCGCTGAACATGATCAAGGACGTATACAACGCAGTTGACGACAATGCGGCGGCTTTCAGTTACAAGGACTTCGCCAATGGTCGCAAGCTGCTCAACCAGTACCTTGCTCCCGACATGGGCCGTTGCGCAACTCTGACCTCGGGTCACGTCGTTTCGTTCCTGGATGCGATCAAGGGCTTCTTCAACCCGCAGGAGTCGGTAGCAAAGCCTTACCTCACTGGCAAGATCGGCAAGGTAAACGGCTTCGACACCTATGAGAACACGGTGCTCAATCCGTTCCAGTCTGGAACCGCTGCAGCCGCAACCGGCTACACGGCAACCCTGACCAACGGCAGCGCAACTGTGGTTCTGGCTGCTGGCGCTACGACCTTCAAGCAGGGTGACATTGTTACCTTCACGACGGTCAGCGCTGTCGATCCCGAAACCAAGCTGAGCCGCGGCTTCCTGCAGCAGTTCGTGGTTACTGCGGACTATGCGGGTGGAGCTGGAAACCTGTCGGTATCCCCGACTCCCGTTTCCACTGGTGCAGCTCAGAATGTCACCAATGTCGGTGCTGGTCTGACTGTTGCCAAGGTTGGTGGTGGTGCTTCTGCACTCTACAACCAGTCGCTTGTCTTCCATCCCGAGGCATTCACCTTCGTTAGCGCCGATCTGATCGACGTTTCGAAGTTTGGTGCATGGGGCGCTCGTCAGGTCATGGACGGTATCTCGATGCGTATTGCTCGCCAGTACGACATCAGCACAGACACCGTGCCCTGCCGCATTGACGTGCTGTATGGATACAAGACGCTTCGGCCGCAGCTGGCTGCTCGCATCATCGCACAGTAATAACCCAGAGGGGGTTGGTCAAACAACTGGCCCCCTCAACCTCTTATGACCACAGAAGAAATCAAGCAAAAACCCGCGGCAGACCTCAGCACGAATGGATGGCTGAGAGAGATTGCCATTCAACTCGCGCAGCTCAACGAAAAGAAGCCAGGGAAACCTAATGACCGCATACGACCTAATCAATAGCGCTCTCAGGCTTGTAGGTGTCATCTCTGGCGAGGAAGCTGCCTCGATTTCAGACGCTAATCAGAGCCTAATGGTTCTGAACGACATGATTGACGCGTGGAATGCTGAACGAAACGCTATCTATACTACGCGGATCGATGACTTTCCTTTCGTCAACGGGAAGCAGGTCTACACGCTGGGAACTGGTGGAGATTTCGACATTCCGCGGCCTGCTCGCATCGATGGCATGAGCTCAATCCAGTTGAATAACCCCTCAAACCCCGTAGAAATTCCAATGTCGATGTATACGGTGGACCAGTGGCAGAATCAGGTACCCGTGAAGCAAGTTACCGGATCGTTCCCCTTGATCTGCTATGACGGAGGGGAGTTCCCACTAAGAAATCTGACCTTCTGGCCCATACCCACGGAGCAGCCGACTAGCTGCAGGATCTATGGATGGGCGGCACTGGCTGCTCAGACCCTTACTTCGAAGATTTCCTATCCTCCTGGCTATAGTGAGGCGCTGCGATACAACCTTGCGGCACGCCTTGCTGCCGAGTTCGCTGTGCCAGCAGACAGTTATGCATCTGGAATCGTTGCCACTCTTGCTATTCAAGGGCTAGGGCGTATCAAGACGATGAACGCTCCCGAACTTCTCCTTAGATCTGATCTGGTTGCCGATCCTGCCGGCTGGGACTACAAGGCCGATCTATTCGGAATAGGCCTCTGATGAAATTCCCAGTAAAAGTCACTTACCTCGGCAGCGAAAAGACGCTGACGGCCAAGGACCAGAGAGAACTAGACGGCCTGCTGCGTATTGGCTGGAAGCTGGAGTCCAAGTGAGCAGGTTTGGATTTGTTGGCGCAAGCTACACAGCCAAGTCCAATGTCGTTGCGGACGAGGAATGCATCAATTGGTTCGCAGAGACTATCGAGTCTCAAGGCGCCCAGACGCAGCGATCGTACTTAGGGACTCCGGGCCTCCGCGAGTTTATTACCGCCGATCTACCCGTAAGGGGGCAGTGCTGGACGGGCAGCCAATGGTTCGCTGTAGCCGGAAGCTCGTTGATCGAGATCCATGCAGACGGCACGCATGACGTTCTGGGAGATGTAACAACCGACAATAAGGCGGTCTCCATTGTCGCCTCAAATATTCAACTGCTTATAGTATCGGCTGGAAAAGCCTTCTGCTACACGCTTGCGGATAAAACCCTGGTGGATGTTACTGCAATGCTTGCGGCAGTCCCAAAGCAGGCAGAATATTCTGATGGATACTTCATCGCCTGCTTTGAGGAAAGTAACAAGTTCCAAATGTCGGACATTCTCGATGGAACCAGCTGGCCCGGACTACAGGTCAATGCGGTCTCGGTCTTTCCTGAGAACATCACCTCAATCATTGTCAGCCATCGTGAATTGTGGGTGTTCGGCAATATTCACGCCCAGCCTTATCAAAACACAGGCACAGATGAGATCTTCGACGTAATCCCTGGCGCACTGATCGACACAGGAGCAATCTCTACATTTGGGCGCAATCTGGTAGACAATACGATCTTCTGGATCAGCGAGGATTCCCGCGGAGCTAGGCAGGCGTGGAGGGCCAGTGGATATACTCCGCAGCGCATCTCGACTCACGCTGTAGAGACGGCACTATCGGCTTACCTAAATACAGGAAGCGTGGTGACATATTCCTATCAGGAAGCTGGACATCTCTTTTGGGCGCTATATGTTCCGCAGGCCGATTGCACATGGTTCTATGACGTGGCGGAAAACCTATGGCACAAGCGAGCAGAATGGCATCAAGACACGGCGACATGGGGCCCGCATCGAAGCTGGAACCACTCTTATGCATTCGGAAAGCATTATGTAGGCGATTGGAAGACGGGCACGCTGTTCGAGATGAGCCTTAATTTCTACGATGATAACGGCACGTCAATTCGCCGCCTGCGCCGGTCTCCAACCCTAGTCAACGAGATGAAATTCATCTATCACTCGGGGCTTACTGTTGACTTTGCTACTGGCCTTGGACCGCAACCCCCTCTGGTAGATGGAGACGGGAACCCCAGACCTCCACAAGCAATGTTGCGCTGGAGCGATGACCGCGGATCTACATGGTCACCCGAGTACATTCGCGACTGCGGATTTGCGGGCCAGTATAAGACTCGGGTTCGATGGCTTCGTCTTGGCAGGTCGCGTTATAGGGTTTACGAGCTCAGCGTTACAGACAAGGTGGCATGGACCGTGGTCGATGCCTATCTCGAGGCAAATTAATGGCAATCAAGCCAGCATCAACCTTTGTCCCTGCTAGGACACCCATTGTAGACAGCAGCGGGATGGCCACCTGGTCATTTATCAAGATCCTGCAGGATTGGGATACTAAGCTGCAGAACGGCCTCAACTCTCAGGGCCAATTCATCGGAGATATTTCTCCTACTTCGCTGATAGGGGGCCGCGGAGAAATTGGAAATATTCTCCAACATATCGATGACGGCGGAATCGTACTCGCACCGGGCATAGACTTCTCTCGTCCCTACGTCAATAAAGACACGGATCACATCGATGATGGAACTGGCAGCCCGTTGGCTGGCGGTGTGGCGGCGTTTACAGCGTTAGTGGCCTCCGATCCGAACATGGGGCAGACGATCCGCTACGACGGCACAGACTGGACGGTTGTAGCGATTGCGCAATCCGAGAACACCTCAACAAGCCAGTGGATCAATGGGTATGACGCGGTTACGGGCACCTTTTCGGTATCGCAGCCGGCATTTGCCGATCTTTCAGGTACAGCAACCGCTGCGCAGGTTCCTCCGCTGTCCGCATTGTCTGGTTCAGTGACTCCAGCACAAGTACCAGCACTATCTGCACTGTCTGGTGCCGTAACTGCGGGTCAGGTTCCAGCCCTTTCGGCGCTGTCGGGAAGGATTACAACCGGGCAGCTTCCAACCGGACTATTTAGCGGCACTGTGGCACTGGCAAAGCTTACCGTGAGCGGCACAGATGGCTCTCTAACGCTCGTCAACGGCTCCGTGAGCGCATACACACCACCAACCTAGAGGAACTATGACGATTGAACAGGTAATTGAGACAGTAGAAGAGCATTCGGGCGTGAAGGTGACAGGAGAAACCAAGCTGAGCGATATAGGCCTTGATTCTCTCGAGTTCCTGGAACTGATGGTGGCTCTGAATGTCCCTGACGAGCGCGTTCCCTACATCAACACCGTGCAGGATCTAGCCGCTTGACTACTTTACAGATTGAACCGGTAGAAGAGTGGGCCTCTGAGTCGAAAGACCTTGTATATGCACATTGGCAGGAATTAGGCCGCGATTTAGACCTAGAAATTGCCCCAGACTTCGAAAAGATGAAGATTCTCGAGTCGTTGGGCATGTTCAAGGTCATCACAGCACGCGAAGAAGGGCAGTTGGTTGGGTATCTGCTGGCCGTTGTGAATACACACCTGCATTACCGCACATCTCCACCCATGTTCATCGTAGATGCCTACTTCATCTCCCCGGAATCCAGAAGCGGAACCGGAACAAAACTGTTCCTCTACTCCGAATCTGTGGCAAAGAAGTTAGGGGCGATCAAGATCTACGCATCGTGCAAAGTCCACAAGGACCATTCCAAATTCTTCAACGCACTCGGCTACCAGCTGAGCGATTTCGCCTTCACCAAGAGGATTTAGCCCATGTCAACTGCTGCCATCGTAGCTGGAACCGCTGCCGCTGGAATCGCCGGATCGGCGATCAGTGCCAGTTCTGCAGGTAAGGCCGCTGATACGCAATCTGCTGCGGCCAATCATGCCGCGGATCTTCAGTACCAAGCCTCGCAACAGGCCCTCGACTTCCAGAAGCAGCAGTACAACACAACCCAGCAACAGATAGCCCCATGGCTTCAAGCGGGGCAGGGCGCACTGGGGCAGCTGACTGCTGGCACACAGCCTGGCGGCAATCTAGTTACGCCGTACTCTGGTACCTTCACAGCCCCGACCGGGTTGACAGAGCAAAACGACCCCGGCTATCAGGCCCGCCTGAAGCTCGGTACGGATGCACTGCAGAAGTCGGCGGCGGCGCGTGGTTCTGTGCTAACGGGTGGTACAGCTAAGGCTCTCGACACCTACGCACAGGATTATGCCTCGAACGAGTACGGCAACGTCTATAACCGCGCTCTGACCGACTACACGACCAAATACAACGCCTACAACACCGACCAGACCAATCAATATAACCGTCTAGCTTCATTGGCGGGAGTGGGTCAGCAGGCGGCCGGGCAGTTGGCGACATCGGGTCAAGCTGCGTCGAACAACATCACGAGCAACCTTACGAGTACCGCGCAGAATGTAGGGCAGCAGTTGAATAATGCTGCTGCTGCTACTGCCTCTGGCTATGTGGCACAAGGTAATGCTTGGAGCCAAGGACTTTCCGGAACAACTAATAATCTCGCGAACATGTGGCTTCTTAGCCAGAAAGGTTAGGCCATGTCCTCAATTCCGCTCGTCGCTTTGAATGCGAAGGCACCTGAGCAGTCCGATCTGTTACAGAAGTACGGCCAGTTGCAGCAGCTCAAAGCCCTAAAGCAGCAAAGCCAGCTCCAGCAGCAGGAGTCACCTCTTCGCCTTCAGCAGCTTCAGCAGGCAACGCAGTCCGGACAGGTTAACCTTCAGCAACAGCAGCAGGCCCAGAAGGATCAGCAGGCCGTTACTGCGGCAATGCAGGAGTACGACGGCAAGGACATAAATGCACTTCCAGCTCTAGTCGTCAAGAATGGCGGATCGGCGCAGGCTGTGTTCGGGCTGAAGAAACAGATTCAGGATCAGCAAAAGGCGGCTGCAGACCTATTCAAAACTCAGGCGGATGCAGGCAAAGCCACTGTAGAAACGGCCAAGCAGAAGAACGATATGATTGCCGGCGCACTCGGTTCCTTGCAGACTGTCCCAGATGAACAGCTTCCGCAGGTTGCAGCGCAAACGATCACTGGACTCGCACAGAAGGGTCTGCTTGACCCACAATCGGCACAGCAGGCCATGCAGGTAGTTCAGTCTGGTGATCCCAATGCTATTCGCCAAGGCGTGGGCCAGTTCTCCAAGACCCTTCTTACGCATACGCAGATCCTCGACCAGGCGCACAAGGAAGCTCAGGAAGCCAACGACAAGGCGATGCGTGAGCAGGCGGCCGCAAGCGCCAAGGAGACAGTTCGTTATCACGACATTGAGGCTAAACAGCGCCAGCAGCAGCTCGGTATTGAAGGTGGCAGGCTGGCAGTGGAAAAGCAGCGCGTGGCCCTGCAAAAGGGTGATCCGCAGGCGGCGGCGCAGCTTCTCGTTGACGGCGATGCCACACTGTCCGAACTTAAGGCCCGCGGATCAACGCCTGAATTCATCGCGCAAACCTTGAAGGCGGCGCACGACATGACGGGTGGTAAATACAACGCGCAGTCATCCGAGGCGCAGTTCTCCGTGGCCAAGTCTCCCGCCAATGTTGCTTTCTTTGGATCTGCCAAGTCCCTCACCGACCCGGGCGGGACGCTCGATCAACTGGCAGCAGTAGGCAAGACGATCCCCGGAAATAGAATCCCCGCCTTCAACTCAATTTCGGACTGGGAGAAGGCCGCTACTGGCAACGGACCCCTGGCGAAGTATGCATCTACTGCGCTCGGCGTGGCAGACGACTACGCGAAGGTTATGGGCGGTGGACAGGGAAGCGATACCTCCCGCCTGCAGGCCCTCAACCTCATTAAGTCCAATGCAAGCCCAGAGGCACGTGCTGGAGCCCTCGAGGGTATTCGCGGAGCGGTTACATCTCAGACCAAGTCTCGTATTGGCAAGAATCCCGTACTGGGAAGAATGTACGGGGATGAAGAGCCCGCAGCGGCGAGCGGCGGCTTTGATTGGAACGCACACCCGGTGGCTAAATAAATGCCCGTTACCTTACTCGACCCAACAGGACAGCCCCGCGAAATCCCTGACGACCAAGTGCAGGCTGCTATTGCTACAGGCGGTAAGAGGGCTCTCAAGATCACCGACCCCAAAGGTACCCTGCGATGGATACCCGAAGACCAAAAGGACGCGGCATTGCAGGCTGGCGGCAAGCTCGCCGATTCAGCTCCTGCGCCTGATACGCGTAGCCTCTTCCAGAAGGCTAAGGATAACTTCAACGCTGCCACGCAGGGCTCTAAGCCTGGTGACGGTGCAGTCAAGTCATTTATTGAAGACGTTGGCGCTGGTGGTGGTGATGTTATTCGGTCTCTGGCTAACCCACTCAAGACAGCAGAGTCGCTTCTGACCGCACCACCTGACCCAACGCTGGACTATGTTGTTGGCGACAAAGAACGGGCAGTCCAGAATGCTAAGCAGATGCCGAATGCGGCCCGTACGATTGGGCAATTCGGTACAGGCGCGATTGCCGGCGAGATTGGCGGTCAGGTTCTCAAGCCTGTGGAGACCGTGGCCAAGAATGCTGCAGGTAAGGCTGCATTGCTGGGGAAGACGCCAGAGGCGGCCTATGAGAGCGCTCTGAAGCCATCTACTACCTTGAGCCAAGGCGAGCGTGCTGCTGTCGTAAAGACGGGTCTCGAGCAGGAGATACCCATCTCCAAAGGTGGACTGGAGAAGCTTGGGGAAAAGATCGAAACCCTAAACCAGTCGATCAAGGATGAAATTGCAGCCGACCCGAATCGTCCTATTGATCCAAGCAAGGTTGCAACTCGCGCTGACCAGGCAAAGGCCAGATTCTCGCAGCAAGTCAACAAGGGGACCGATCTGAACGCAATCGAAGCCTCCAAGCAGCAGTTTTTGGATGAGAATCCTGGTTCAATGGGTGCGGCAGACGCTCAGGCAATGAAGCAAGGCACCTACCGAGTCCTCAAAGGTAAATTCGGAGAGCAGGGAAGCGCCTCAGTAGAGGCTCAGAAGGCACTGGCGCGAGGGCTGAAAGAAGAGATTGCCTCGCAGTTCCCTGAAATATCCAAGCTAAACGCCGATGAGTCTAGATTGCTCGACTTACAGCCCGTTTTAGAGCGTGCAGTCAACCGCATCTCGAACCATCAGGCGATTGGAATCGGTACTCCCGTGGCGGGGGCCGCGGCTAAGGCTGTAACGGGAAGTGGTGGTGTTGCTGCCGTCGCTAGCGTGCTGAAGGGCGTTCTCGACAATCCTGGAGTCAAGTCAAGGCTTGCAATCGCAATCAGTAAGTCTTCAAAGATCCCGATTTCTCAGGCAGCGGCAAAGGTGCAGGCCTATTCCGTATCTCTTGGAGCCACTGCTGCAGCTTCTCAGGGCGACACGAACGCCGACACTCCCAGTCAATAAGCCAATTCGCTATCTTGACGGCAATGTAGGCAAATGCATAGCCGATGATGATCGTTTCTAGCATTCACCTCAAAGTTTAGCACCTCAAAAGGAAAATCTCCCATGAAACTACGGCTTTTGATGGCTGTCGCGATGTTGTGCGCAATAAGTGATGCGCAGGTACCGGTAGCACCTATTTTGCAGCCCCATAATACTTTTGTTGACCAGTCTGGAGCTCCATGCGCTGGGTGCACACTTGGGACGTTTATTGCTGGAACGACCACCCCAACTCCTACCTATACCGACTCCACTGGGGGGCCGCAGAATACCAACCCCATCATTCTCAGCGTGCAGGGTGGAGCTAATATCTGGGTAAATTCCGCCGTCTCATATAAGTTCGTGTTGAAGGACACGCAGGGCACAATCATCTGGACAGTGGACAATGTTGAATCTGCAGCTGGCACAGCAGGCGCAATAGTCTCTTCCCCCGTAGGCTCGCAGACTATTACGCAGCCTGACGGCACGAACCTCTCCGTCAATACCTCTAGTGGCGGAAAGCTTCTTTACAACGGTTCTGAGGTTCTGACGGCTGTCACTGGATGCAGCAACGCGAGCTGCGTGCAGACAAATCCCACGGGCGACCAGGTGGTTACACAGCCGGATGGAACCAACCTCTCCATCAGCGACTTGATCACTAAAAACAAGCCGTTCAAATGCGTCGAAACATATCTCTCCGCAGATACGGTACATAGTGGCACAGATTATGGTGCAGCCATTTCCGCGGCAGTACAAGACTCCGATCCTCTAACTCCTACCGAGATCAAGCTTTGCGCTCCTGGCGATCATCCGGTTTTTACGACAGCAACGATTGACCGCCCCATCGCTCTTTTCGCCTATGGCTCTAGGCTTATCCCTCAATCAACGATGGGCAGCACTCCTGTTACGGTCTCTGCAACTGCCAGCAACGGCAGTAAGACGGTCACGGTAGGAAGCGCGGCAGGATTAGTGATTGGCATGGAGGTAGGTGGGATAGGAATTCCTCCAGGAGCTTATATCACTAACATCGCCGGAACGACTGTGACCCTGTCGCTCGCCGCTCGGCTTCAGTTCTATGGAGTTGCCACGGTGGGGAGCCCAGTGATTCAAGGCGTGAGTTCTATGTCTGGATTGGCAACATCTCAAGTTCTCAACGGAATCGGTAACTGGCCATTTGTCTCTGGAACTACGACGATCAGTGCAATCAATCCAGTAAATAACACAATAACCGTATCCACCAATGCAGTTAATGGTTCGATCACTCCTAACACCTTCGTAGTTAGCGGACCATGGACAACCAGTCTCAGGGCCGTAACGGCTAAGCCGGTTATTCGCTTCATCAGGAATAACGCAGCCCTGCAGAATCAATACACCCAAATGGTTGGAGCATCGATGCACGGCGTATGGATTGCCGATACCTCCGCGCCAGGAGGAAGGAATCTGACGGGCGTTCAGGGCGTTCAAATATCCGGCTACGATGGATTCAACTCTTACGATCTACGCGTGGATGACCTGGCCGGTTCCGGAGAAATTCTAGGAGGAAATCTTACTGCCACAGGACAACTCAACGAGTTTTGGACGGGTGTACGCGAATCGGCTTTCTATAACGACCATATACGCAACAGCGGAGACGCACATACTGGTCAAGCGGCCCTCGCCATTCTCACCCCCCAAGAAGGTCCCTCGGGTGCACTAAATGCTGACGAGGTAAACCAGATCAATTTTGTTGGAGGTCATTGGATTTGCTCTAATGGACCCGCCGTCTCTATCGGCACATTCAACCCAACCCATACTGGAACGAATGGACCACGCTCACTGTTCTTTGGACAGAACAGCCAAGTAGAAGGCTGTGCATTTGTCGCTGCCAATGTCGTAGCCCAATCAGATACCATCTTCGCATCTCAGGCTGGAACTATCAGCTTTGCAGACTCCACGCTGAATTTGACGGGGCAAGGGAAAGCCCTTATTCGGGCCGATACATTGGGCGGATTGTTCATCATCGACAGCCAGATAAATTCTCAAGGCATCCAAAACACCTATCAAGTCACCGTAACCAGTGGAAGCCCTGTAGTTACCTTCGTCAGTGGACCTCCGGGAGTTACAGGCGCATTCTCTACCAGCCAGACGTGGGATGGAGTCGGGGTAACAATCAACAGTGTGGCTATGCGCCTTTCTGGAATAAACCCCGTCGCTTCATCTGGAAACACCCTGACACTCGCCTCCAACTGGGCTGGGGCTACGGGACCAGCCACCATGACCATAGGTTTTGGTGGAGTGATGGTAGAGGCTTCTACCGCTACCGGACCGGTATATATTACCAACGACCAGATAGCCGGTCTCGATCCTGCATCATTGCCGTTTATTGGCTTGGTCAATAGCGGAGTGTCTCCGTTTCAGGTCTTGGAGGTGGGGTCTGGCTTCCTCCCCACTGGCAACAATTCGACCATGGAAGATACTTTCAACGGACATCGCCTAACGGTTGGCCCAACCCAAATATCGAGCACACCAAACCCCGATACCACCAAGCAGGGAGTTATAACCTCATGGAACGCCAACGGTATGGGGGAGGTGGATCTCATCAGTGTTAGGGGAGGCGGTACTGGAGGTTTATGCCTATTCAACGCCGGCATAGGAGCGGGTCTTGGGACAGCCATTACCTGCTTCGACCAGAACGGAGCAATGTCTATTCAGGGAGCAAACACCGACAATGCCGGTATTATTGCAATCTCTGCGTCTAACGCTGGGACTTATGGATTTCTGGACACCTCCATCAATCACTCCTGCACTATTGCCCCAACCTTTGATGTCGGATCTGGTAATCGGTACTGGGTTGGAATTACAGGCACCACGCTAACCGCCAACTTCTCTGCTCCCGTAACTGGCAATGTTTCCTATGTATGCATGGGCAGGCGTTAACCCCGGCTGCTAAATGCTGTACGAATCCATGCGGTCAGCCTCCTTCCAAAGGTACTTATAGCGGGGCCAAGACTTGTTGAAGGACTCACCGTCTTTGATCAGGTCTTGGACCATGAACCAGGGGATACAGAGGGCCGTAACAATCCGTACTGCAGTAGTTACCATGGTCCAACATTATGCCTTAGATGTGGGCACATGACCAATAATTTCTGAACATAATTTTCTAAACCACCCCAAAGGAAAACCCATGAACCGACCGCTCCTAAAAGCGGCCACTGCGCTATTGTGCGTGGTCGGCCTCGTCGCGCACGCTTCAACCATGACAGCCACTCTCACGGACACAGACGGCACGGCATGGGCGAACGCTACCTATACCGCCGTTCTTACGCTTCAGGGGCAGCCTGGTGCCGTGCCAACGATTAGCGGAGTGCCTGTCTCTCCCTTGACGGTCAGCGGCTCAGCAAGCTCTTCAGGCGTGATTACTGGCACGTTCACCGATACCAGCACGCTCGACCAGAAGAACGGTCTCTGGGTGTTTACGATCACCCCGAATGCATCAGGAGCTCCGGTTGTTGTGTCGGTGGCTATTACCGGGTCTACGCCGAACCTCACAAACAACTTCTCGAGCCTCAAGGCCCCACGATTCCCGCCTAGTCTTACGGCTTACGGATATGCCGATGTTGAGGTGGTCAACCCGACCCTCGGAGGCTCCTATTTCAACGTAGTCACACCGTGCCCCAAGACGTTTACGCAGGCAGGATGGCAGTGCGGCGGTGGTGGTGGTGGAGGAGCATCCTTTACTCCAACTGGCATTCAGTTTGCAACCAGCACGACGGCCGCAACTGTTGCCACTGGTGCGCAGGTCGCAGCAGCTCTCGGAGCTACGGCAGTAACCAACGCAACCAATGCCACTAGCGCAGCTACAGCAACAGCACTCGCGGCAACTCCCGGTCAGTGCTCGGCTGGACTGCTTGCAACAGGTATTGCGGCCAACGGTAATGCTAATTGCGCGAGCCCCGCAGGAGCCCTCTTTGGTACAAGCATCGGAGACTATCTGTTCAAGGATGCATCAGGCACCACCATCACTGATTCCTCTGGGAATGGCAACGCCGGAACGTTCGTTGCAGGCCATGAGCCGGTATGGGTTCCCAACGGCCTGAGCTTTACCTCGGCGAGTCCGTATCAGGCGGTCACTCTCCCTGCGGCACTCAATGCTGCACAGACGTTTGAATTTGTCATCTACATCAACCCCATCCCCACAGTGAACGGGCAGTTTGTGGCGAACGGATTCCCCGCACTCCTTACCAGCAGCCTCGGAGCGGCGGGCGTGAACATCGAGTACAACGGCCAGTTTCTCGGGGTATATCAGCTCGCCACGTTTGCTAACAGCGCCGGCAAAACTGCTGGTGCTCAGTCGTTCAGCGGCTTCCATGTTCTTACTGTCGTACTCGGAGTTGCAGGCACCAGCGCCGATCATCTGTATATTGACGGCGTAGAAGGAGCCTATCGCAGCCAGGGCGCCAGCATGGGCTTCCAGACTGGTGGCAACTACTTCCTCTCGGGCGGACCGGCCCCTTTCACCACGTCGGGCATCCTTGGAACCATTTATAGATTCCGTGCGATCAATGGAGTCCTAACCCCCGCTCAGATCTTATCTAACGCTCTTGTTCTGACAAGCGAAGTTGCATCGCGTGGCGTACCGACTACACCCCAGAAAATCATCAGCACCAGTCCACAGCTTTTCGCGGTCGGAGATTCAATCACCTGCGCACTCAGCGGAACCTGCAGCACGGCGTTCTCGTGGGCGTCGCAATTGGTTCTCACAAACCAACCCGCCTATACCATCAGCAACTTCGGCGTGGCGAGCGCTCCGGTACAGGCTATGCAGGGTTCAGAGGCAAACCGCGTAGCCCCGAGATGCTTGACTACTGCCGGACCCTCGGTTGCTCCTGTCTTCGCAGGAACTAACGACAACGTGAACGTAGCCGCAACGCAGACCATGCAATACCTGGTTTCTGAAATTCAGACGCTCAAGAATGCAGGCTGTCAGGTATTTGTTGGAACCATGATTAGCAGAACCGGAACCAGTAATGCACCCGGCACTCCCACCCTGGACGCGCAGAAGAATATTTACGATGCGTTGATTCTCGAGCAAGCAAAGAAAGCAGGTGCAGACGGAATTATTGACTTCGCAGCTAACCCTCTTATGGGCGCTGACGGAGCCAACACAAACGCCAACTTTCAGGCGGATCACGTTCACCCCACCGCGGCAGGTCAGGCTTTGCTTGCGGTAGCAGCCAGCAATTCTCTGAACTACTACTATGGCTTCACTGTAGCCAACCCCAACGTAATCACGGCAACCACCTATCAGATGTTGAGCGGTGATGGTGCGATTACTGCGGCTCCTACGGCTGCTTCTGCTTACACGATGCCGGATTGCACTGGACCCAGTGGAGAGACTTACACCATCAGCAATCCACAGGCGGCCTTTCCTGTAACCATCGTTGGCGGTACAAACCAGCCCATCAACGGCCTAACGTCGGTTATTACCATCCCCAACAACAGCGTCGTAACGTTCCTAGATGTGGCAAATCCGAAGACAGTATCGGGATGCCATTGGACAATGAAGTAACCACAAGGGGCTCCTCGTTATGGGGAGCCCTATTTGTTCTCAAAACCCCATAAAACAGGGGCTTTTCGTGTTGCACGCTGTTAAACTTACCTATAAGCGAATGCATGATACAGAAGTCGTCATGTCATGTCAAAAGCCGTCACTAGGAGATCAACCTTTGGCTACTCCCGCCTTATCTGCCGAAACAATCCAGAAAATACGAGAGTTAATCGCTGAAGGAAAGCCTCATTCCAAGATTTCCAAGGAACTGGGAGTTAGCAAGGCGGCAATTAGCAAGTATCGGAATCATGAAGGGCCCGCGGCTTCTCCTGTAGCAAATGAATCAATCCCAGAGCGCACAGACGAACTAACCGGCGACAACTGGAACATCAGCATCAAGAAGACGAATATCAGCACCGTTGACGAGCTGCTCGCGGAGTGCAAGGTTGATCTGGGGATCTGGGAAGTAGATCGCTTTCAGGTCAAGCACTGGGGCATGGGCTTTGTAGCCAAGGCCGTTACCACGAGATCCGAGGATGAGACTGTAACGGTACGAGAATCAGGAGCGCAGCCGCTCTTCTCTATTTCCGCCATCCTCAAGAAAAAGAAGCATGTAGTTGATGCGCGGGCCGAAATTGAAGCGCTGAAGGCCGAAGCCAAACAGGCGATGTTCATCCCGAAGCCGGTTATCTATACGACGCAAGATTCAGACAACATGTTCGAGGCCCTGATACCGGACCTGCATGCTGCAAAGTTAGCTTGGGGACGTGAGACTGGATACAAGAATTACGACACAGGAGAAGCGGTTGACTGCTATCGCCGCGCAATTGATGAACTCCTGCATCGTGCATCCAGCTTCAACCTTGGCAAGATTGTATTAGGCGTAGGCAATGACCTGCTTCAGGCTGACAACATCCAAGGCACAACCTATGCAGGCACAAAGGTTGACGTTGACTCCCGCTACCGCAAGACCTACGTAACCGTCCGCAAGATGCTTGCCGAGACGGTAGAGAAGCTGCGCAAGATCGCTCCTGTTGATGTGAAGGTAGTACCGGGCAATCACGACACTCTGTCCAGCTTCACCCTTGGTGACTCGCTGGAGTGCAAGTTCGAGCACTACCCGGATGTGACCGTAGACAACGGGCCCATGATGCACAAGACCGTGGAATGGGGTGATTGCTTTTTAGTTCTGATGCACGGCGACAAGGGCAAACAGTCAGATTACGGAACATGGCTTGCCACTACCTATCGTAAAGAGTTTGGACGTACCCGGTTCAATGAGATTCACGTGGGCCACAAGCACAAGCTCGCGGTAGACGAGAAGTACGGCATCAGGGTCAGAACGTTCTCATCCCTTTCGGGTACTGACGAATGGCACGCTAGCAACCTGTTCACCGGTAACCTTCGCGTAGCTGATGGCCTTATATGGAACAAGACTAAAGGACTTATCGCACAGTTCCATCACACCGAAACCGATGAAGTGAAGGCCGCGTAATGGCTGACAAGCGTACAACCGTTAAGTTTGCCGTATTTGGGTATGCGTTCACCATTATTCGGACAGATAACGTGGAGCGCACGGCAAAGCGTTTAGGCGGCCACGTCCCAGGGGCCTTTGCCCAGTTCATCGAACGGCAGGACAACCCCATGCGCGGCTACCTGGTGTTCAGCTTGGACCCCGAGCCTGGCCATATAGCCCACGAATCCTTTCACGCGGTATGGAACATGCTGAAGGGCGTTGGGGCTGAATTGGACGATGAAACGGTAGCCTACCACCTCGATCATCTCGTATCGCACATACACAAATTCATAAAGAAGGAAAAATGAGTTCAGATCGAAATCATCAAACTCTAGTTCTCCAAGAGTTCACAGAGGCAGATGCAATGCTGGCCAAATACCTCGGGCCCACACATCCGATACGGAAAGAACTCGGAAGGCTTATCGGCGATCTAAAGAAGCGGCTGCGATAGTTATCTCAGGCTGTTCATGGCATCCCGCATCAGCTTGTCGTCTACATGGGCGTAGCGCGTGGTTGTGTTGTGGGAACTGTGGCCGCATAGCTTCTGGACCACACTCAGATGCACTCCATTCTCCACTAGGCGGGTCGCAAACGTATGGCGGAGATCATGCCAGCGCATATGCTTCACCTTTGCTTGCTTGAGGGCCTTGGACCACCACTCTCGGTTCTCACGCATCAGGAACACTCGCCCATCATCAAGCAAAGGTGAAGCA
>Ga0193717_1000243_pt1 | contig 42256 bp, 34 predicted proteins | sample U2c2metaG_FD_145900 | JGI IMG/M metagenome (GOLD analysis project Ga0193717, IMG submission 145900) | Soil microbial communities from a riparian zone of the East river system, Colorado, United States - U2c2 | ecosystem: Environmental > Terrestrial > Soil > Riparian zone | place: USA: East River... | reverse complement strand
CAGGGGGTGGCCTACTCCTGCCACCTGTCACTCGTTCGCGTTCTCTTATAGCGCACCGTTATGGCGGAAACTTGCCCCCGCGCAACCCGTTCGGGATATCGTCCAACGTGTGACCGGATGGCAGGGCAACGACGGTGGACAGGGCGGATCGAACCAGCCCTACGGCCCTGATCCGTACGCGAACGACCCGTACGGCCAGCAGTACGGCGCCGATCCGTACGGCCAGCAGGAGCAGCAGTACCCGCCGACCAACCCGTACCAGCAGCCGTACGGCTACCAGACCGGCGGCTTCCCGGCGCAGGACTACGGCCCGCCACCGCCGCCGAAGCGCTCGAAGACGCCGATGATCCTCAGCCTCGTGGCGATCGTGATCATTCTCGGCGCGGTCGTGGCGATCGTGCTCGTCAACCGCAAGGACCCGCAGCCGGTCGCGGACAACCAGAAGGACACCACGAGCGAGTCGACGGTGCGGACGTCGCCGTCGGAGCGGCAGCCGTCCGAGCGGACCACGGCCAGCGGGCCGACCGGCGGCCGCGACGGCTGGGTCAGCATCGACAACACCGCCGACGCGGGCCTGTCCTACCAGGTGCCGCCGGACTGGGAGAAGTCGTCGGACTCGCGCGACAGCGGGCTCGACGTCGAGTTCACGGGTACCGCCAACTACGGCTCGTACGACTGCGAGGGCAGCAGCTACGTCCGCACGTTCGCGACGAGCGGTGACGTGCAGGGCAAGGGCGGCGCCGATCTCGACCTGAAGGCGACGGTGAACGACTTCGCGAAGGCGTTCGCCATCAAGTACTACGGCCCGGATGCGCAGGTCGAGCTGCCGGCGCCGACCGACGCCGAGGTCGACGGCAAGACGGCGGTGACGCTGACCGCCAAGGTCACCCCGACCGTGACGAAGCCGAACTGTCAGGCCACCGAGGGCGAGGTCGCGATCGTCGGCGTGCTGCTGGAGGCCGACGGTCAGCCCAAGGGCGTCGCCATGCTCGTCGTGGTCAACGACCTGGCGGGCGGCCCCGCGACACCGAAGGCGATCGAGGCCTCGGTGTCGCAGGACGTCCTGGCGACCGTGCAGGTCCCCTAGCGGGCGCCGGCCCAGCCGGACACCACGTCGTCCAGCACGCGCAGCGGCAGGGAACCGTTGCCCAGCACCACGTCGTGGAACTCGCGGATGTCGAACCGCTCGCCGAGCGTCTGCTCCGCCGCCGCGCGGATGCGCTGGATCTCCAGCCTGCCGACCATGTACGACAGCGCCTGCCCCGGGTACGCGATGTACCGGTCGATCTCGTTGCCGATCTCCAGATCCGACATCGGGGTGTTCGCTCGCAGGAAGTCGACGGCCTGCTGACGGCTCCAGCCCAAGGCATGCATGCCGGTGTCGACGACGAGCCGGCCGGCGCGCATCGAGTCCATGGCGAGCATGCCGAGGCGGTAGACGTCGCTCGAGTACAGGCCCATCTCCTCGGCCAGCCGCTCGGTGTAGAGGCCCCAGCCCTCCGCGTACGCGTTCGGGTTGACCACCCGGCGGAACATCGGCAGGTGGGTCAGCTCCTGCGCGAGCGCGATCTGGAAGTGGTGCCCCGGCACGGCTTCGTGGAACGCCATCACCTCGGACACGAACTTGTCGCGCTCCTCCGCGCGGTCGGTGTTCGCGAAGTAGATGCCCGGCCGCTGCCCGTCCATCGACGGCCACAGGTAGAACGCGGCAGGCGCGCCGGGTGCGTCCGCGGCGGGCACCGGCTCGATCTTGCACTGCGACGACGCGAGCCGCCCGAACCAGCCGGACACGGCCTCCTCGGCGCGGCCGACGGTCTCGCGTGCCGATTCGAGCCGCTCGTCGCCGTCGCGCCAGCGCATGGCCGGGTCGGTGGTCATCTTCTCGAAGACCGCGGCGCGGTCGGACACCCCGAAGACCCGCTGGCCGACCTCGGCGTACTCCTCGGTCAGCCGGGCGATGACGTCCAGACCGGTCTGGTGCAGCTCCTCGGGCGTCCGGTCGGTCGTGGTGTGCGACTTCGCGAGCTTGCGGTAGATCTCTTCGCCGTCGGGCAGCCAGCACACGCCGACCTTGTCCGCCGGCCGGCCGTGCTGGCGGATCTCCTCGGCCAGCACCCGCCGGTACTCGGCGAACGCGGGCCGCACGACGTCGGCGAGCAACCGCGCGCGCTCGGTGGCCAGCTCCGGCGCCAGCTCCTGGCGGGCGAACGGGTCGCCGTCGGGGTCGGCGAGGTAGCGGTCCAGGTGCGCGATCGCGTTGTCCACCAGGCGTTCGACCGGCACGCGGCCGGCGGCCACGCCGTCGCGGTGCCGCTGGGCGACGGTCGCCAGGTACGCGGGCACCGCGCGCAGCCGCGCGAGGTAGTCCCGCGCCTGCTCGTCGGTGGCGATCGCGATCATGGGCAGCGTCATGATCAGCTCGGCGGCCGGGGCGACGAACAGGTCGCTGACCGTGAACTCGACCATGCGGGTGTCCAGCTCGTCGACGAGCTGGCCGGCGTGGTGGATGACCATGGCTCTGGTGACCACGTCGTCCGCGGCGAGGCCGTCCGGTTCGACGGCGGTCATCCGGTCGGCGAGGTCGCGCACCGTGGCGCGCAGGTCCTGCTGGGCCGCCTCGGAGCGGTCGGCGAGCTCCTGGCCGTAGCCGGGGACGCCGAGGACCGTCGCGTAGATCGGGTCGGCGTGGAAGGTGATCTGGAGCAGCTCGTCGGCGAGCTGGCGCACGGGGTTCTCGTCTGTCACGCGGCCACGCTACCCGCGGTGGTCGCGCTGGTAGTCCCGCCACTTCTGCATCAGCTCGGGGATCGCCTTGCGCAGGAACTCGAAGAACTGCCGGCTCGTGTCGAGCCGTTCGCCCGCCTTCGTGTCGCGGCCGACGGCGTCGATGCCCTCGGTGAGCACGGCGGCCCACGCTTCGAACTGCTTGTCCCGGTTGGCATACGCCTCGTACCAGAGGTCGTCGGTCACCTCGTAGTGGTCGCGGCGCTCACCAGGGTCGCGCCGCCGGACGGCCAGGCCGACCTGCGCGAGGTAACGCACCGCGCCCGAGATCGCCGCCGGGCTCACCTGGAGGAGCTCGGCCAGCTCACCGGCCGTGCGCTTGCCGTCCTCTGCCACGAGTAGCGAGCCGAACACCCGCGCGGGCATGCGGGCCAGCCCGGCGTCGGAGAGGATCAGCGCAAAGCTTTCGACGAAGCGATCCACGGCGTCGTCCCGGCCTGCGTCGTCGGTGTTCGTCACGTTCTGCATCATCTACTCCGGCCGTGTGATCACCATCAGGTTTATACGTTTTCTTAACTTCACAACTTTGTGAAACCACTGTACGGTCCAAACCATGACAACCGCAATTTCCGTGTCCGGCCTGGTCAAGACATTCGGCCAGACACGCGCGCTCGACGGGCTGGACCTGACGGTGCGTACGGGGGAAGTACACGGCTTCCTCGGCCCCAACGGCGCCGGTAAGTCGACCACCATCCGCGTGCTGCTCGGGCTGCTGCGCGCCGACGACGGCGAGACCCGCCTGCTCGGCGGCGACCCCTGGGCCGACGCGACCGCACTGCACCGCAGGCTGGCCTACGTGCCCGGCGACGTATCGCTGTGGCCGAACCTGTCCGGTGGCGAGGTCATCGACCTGCTCGGCAGACTCCGCGGCGGGCTGGACACCCAGCGCCGCGCCGACCTGCTGGAGCGCTTCGACCTCGACCCCACGAAGAAGGGCCGCACCTACTCCAAGGGCAACCGGCAGAAGGTCGCCGTGGTCGCGGCGCTCGCGTCGAACGTCGAGCTGCTGATCCTCGACGAGCCGACCTCCGGGCTGGACCCGCTGATGGAGGCGGTCTTCCAGGACTGCATCCGCGAGGAGCGCGACCGCGGCCGCACGGTGTTGCTGTCCAGCCACATCCTCGCCGAGGTCGAGAGCCTGTGCGAGCGGGTGAGCATCATTCGGCTTGGGCGCACGGTCGAGACCGGCACGCTGTCCGAGCTGCGACACCTGACCCGCACGGCGATCTCCGCGGAGCTGGCCGGCCCACCCAACGGGCTGTCCAAGCACGCCGGTGTGCACGACCTCAAGGTCGACGGCAACCAGGTGAAGTTCGACGTGGACACCAAGGAGCTGGACTCGATCCTGCGCGCGCTGACCCAGGTGGGCGTCCGCAGTCTGACCAGCCAGCCGCCCACGCTCGAGGAGCTGTTCCTGCGCCACTACGAGAGCGACATGGCCGGCGAGACGGCTAGGCACGCGGGAGCAGGAGCGAAGGAGCGGGCGCCGTCTGGACTGAGGAGCGCGCGCAGGCGCGCCAGCGCCGAGCACGCGACGAGGGAAGACGGCGTCGTAGCGGATGAGCGACGCGACCAGTCGGACACAGGGGTGGCGCAGTGACCGCCGTCCTTTCCACGCCGCGAGAACGCACGGACACCCGCGGCCGGAGCGACTCGTTCATCGGTACCGGACAGTTGCTTCGGCTCGCGCTGCGCAGGGACCGGGTGGTCGCGACCGTCTGGGTTCTGCTGTTCGTGCTGATGGCCGCCAGTTCGGCGTCCGCGACGCAGGGCATCTACACGACGGTCGAGTCCCGCGTGCAGGCCGCGAACACGATCAACGGCACGCCCGCGACGCTCGCCCTGTACGGCCGGATCTTCGACCCGACCTCGCTCGGCGCGGTGTCGATGCTCAAGCTCGGCGCGCTCGGCGCCGCACTGGTCGCGCTGGTCGCCGTGTTCACGGTCGTCCGGCACACCCGCGCGGAGGAGGAGGCCGGCCGCCTCGAGCTGATCGGCGCGACCGTCGTCGGCCGGTTCGCCGCACTGACCGCCGCGCTGATCCTCAGCGTCGGCATGGCGATCGTGCTCGCGGTGCTGACCGCGTTGTCCCTGGTCGGCGCGGGTCTGCCGGCGAGCGGGGCGTTCGCGTTCGGGCTCTCGTGGGCCGGCGCCGGGATCGCGTTCGCCGCGGTCGGCGCGCTCACCGCGCAGGTCACGGAGAGCGCGCGGACCGCGAACGGGCTGGCCGCGGCCGGGCTGGCGGCCGCCTACCTGCTGCGTGCCGCGGGCGACGCGACCGGCTCGGACACCTCGACCTGGCTGTCCTGGCTGTCGCCGATCGGGTGGGCACAGCAGGTCCGGCCGTTCGCGGGCGACCGCTGGTGGGTGTTGGGATACCTGCTCGTGTTCGCGGCGCTGGTGTCGGTGGCGGCGTACGCGCTGAACGCGCAGCGCGACCACGGCGCCGGCCTGCTCGCGCAGCGGCCCGGCCGGGCGAGTGCCGGCAACGGGCTGCGCACGCCCCTGGCGCTCGCGTTCCGGCTGCACCGGGGCGGGCTGCTCGGCTGGCTGGTGGGGGTCACGCTCGGCGGACTGCTGATGGGCAGCATCGCCTCGCAGGTCGGCAACCTCGTGGACACGCCGCAGGCCCGCGACATGATCATGAAGCTGGGTGGCGCGCGCGGGCTCACCGACGCGTTCCTGTCCGCGGAGATGTCGATCCTGGGGATCGTGGTGGCCGCGTACGGGATCTCGGCGGCCATGCGGCTGCGGTCCGAGGAGACCGCGCTGCGGGCCGAGCCGATCCTGGCCACCCGGATCAGCAGGGTCCGGTGGGCGGCGAGCCACGTGACGGTCGCGATCGTCGGGTCGACGCTGCTGCTACTCGCGGTCGGTCTGTTCGCCGGCCTGTCGCACGGCATGGCGTCGGGCGACCTCGGCGAGACCGGCCGGGTACTGGTCGGCGCGCTGGTGCAGCTGCCGGCGGTGTGGGTGCTGACCGGCATCACGGTGCTGGTGTTCGGGCTCGCGCCAGGACTGGTCATGGCGGGCTGGGGCGCGCTGGTGGTGTTCCTGCTGCTCGGTCAGCTCGGACCGATCTTCGAGCTGCCGCAGTGGCTGATGGACCTGTCGCCGTTCACGCACACGCCGAAGCTGCCGGGCGGTGACCTGCCCGCGACCCCGCTGGTCGTGCTGACGCTGATCGCCGCCGCGCTGATCACGGCCGGCCTAACCGCCTTCCGCCGCCGCGACCTCGGCTGAAAAACCGCGAGTCCAACGCTCACGACCCGTGAGTTCAACATTCAGGACCCATGAGTTGCGGCTTCGCGAACGCGCGACTCAGCGGTCCCGAACGTTGAACTCGCGGGTTCTGAGCGTTGGACACGCGGGTTCTGAGCGTTGGACACGCGGGTTCTGAGCGTTGGACACGCGGTGTGACCTGCGGGGGCCGGGGGTGCGAGCGTCGACACAGCGCGACCGGGCCGCGACCGCGGCGTGCGAGTCTGTGAACCAGCCGGTCCGCCGCCGGAATGGATCGTCGGTCCCCAAGGTTGACGCGAGCGGGCTACGACGAAGTGGGCAGGTGATCGCGGTTGCGTGGGGCGCCGAAGGTAACGAGTACACCGGCGGCCCGGCTGCCGAGCGAGGTCTGGGTGCTCGTCGCGGCCAACTTCGTGATCGCGGTCGGCTTCGGGCTCGTCGCGCCCGCGCTGCCGACCTTCGCACGCAGCTTCGACGTCAGCATGACCGCCGCGTCCGTGGTGGTCAGCGCGTTCGCGGTGGCGCGCCTGGTGTTCGCGCCGGCGAGCGGCAAGCTGGTCACCGCGCTCGGTGAGCAGAAGGTCTACCTGACGGGCATCTCGATCGTCGCCGTCAGCACCGGGGCCTGCGCGTTCGCCAACTCCTACTGGCAGCTCGTGCTGTTCCGGTCGGTCGGCGGCTTCGGCTCGACCATGTTCACGGTCTCCGCGATCGCGCTGCTGATCCGGCTCACGCCCGCGCCGCTGCGTGGCCGCGCGTCCGGCCTGTGGGGCACCGGGTTCCTGATGGGCAGCGTGACCGGTCCGCTGCTCGGCGGCGGGCTGTTGATCATCTCCATCCGTGCGCCGTTCCTGGTGTACGCGGGCCTGTTGTTCGTCGCCGTCTTCATCGTGTGGTGGTTCCTGCGGAACTCGACGCTCGCGGCCCGCGTCGAGGACGACTCGGTCCCGTTCACGCTGCGCGAGGCGTTCGCGCACCGCGCCTATGTCGCCGCACTCGGCTCGTCGTTCGCCAACGGCTGGGCGGTGTTCGGCGTTCGGGTGTCGCTGGTGCCGCTGTTCGTCGAGGAGGTCCTGCGCCGCGACGGCGCGTTCGCCGGCACAGCGTTGGCCGTGTTCGCGGCGGGCAACGTGGCGATGCTGACGTTGTCCGGCAAGCTCACCGACTCATGGGGCCGCAAGCCGATGGTGCTGATCGGGCTGCTGGTGTCCGGCGGCGGCACGATCTGGGTCGGCTTCACCGACACCGTGCCGCTGTTCCTCACGGCAACGGTCGTCGCCGGCCTCGGCGCGGGCCTGCTCGCGCCGCCGCAACAGGCGACGGTCGCGGACGTGATCGGCTCGAAGAGCCGTGGCGGGCCGGTGCTCGCCGCGTTCCAGATGGCCGCCGACATCGGCGCGGTCGTCGGCCCGATCTCGGCCGGCCTGATGGCCGACTACCTGTCGTTCGGCACGGCGTTCGCGGTGACCGGTTCGCTGTGCCTGCTCGCCGCGGTGTTCTGGCTGACGGCGCCGGAAACGCTGCCGCGCCCGGTCGAACCCGAGACGCGGCAGCATCCGACACCCGACGAGGCGGTCGCGACCGAGCTGCCGGGCGGCGCGGACGTCAGCTCAGAGCGGTCGCGTACCTGAGCACCAGGAAGTCGAACACGAAGCTGGTGACCGACCCGTCGTCGGTGCGGCCGACCCACACCGGGTAGCCGCCGTCGCCCCAGCCGCTCTCGATGGCGAGCAGGTTGGCGCCGGACTCCGGCTCCGGGAGGTTCGCGACGTGTCCGGACATGGTGTCGTAGAAGTCCTCAATGGTGTCCTCATAGGACTCCGCGACCTCGGCGTCGACAATCGCGAGCCGGCCGCCGTCCACGCCGACCGAGTAGAAGCTGTCGTCGCCGAGCATCCGGACGTCCTCGCCCGTGCGCAGCGCGGGCTCCCAGCGCGTGGTCGGCGCGTCGGACACCACGAGCTTCGCGGCGGCGACCCGCGTCTGCTCGGCGTCCTCCGCGAACCGGATCACCGACACCGACAGCGGGTACTCGCCGGGCTCGACCGTGTCGACGAACGGCTCCAGCTCGTGCATCCACGGATCCGGGTCGGCCGCGATGAGCCGCCCGCTCGGCAGCCACAACTGCCCGCCGTCGACCACTTCGACGGTGACCTCGCGGCCGTCGTCGTCGAGCCGGAACCGCGTGCCGTCCACGAAGATCTCGTCGAGGCCCTTCGGCCGCATCGGGTTCGGCGGCCGCCACGGCAGCTCGGTGGGCGCGGGACCGGCCGCGGCCACGTCCCGCACGCGCTGGCGCACCGGGGCGGCGAGCAGCTCGTCGAGGTAGGCGAGCGCGGCCCAGTCACCGAACGCGAGCATCGGCCGGGACGTCTTCGCGATCTCCAGCGGCTCGGCGTCCTCGGCCCAGTTGCTGCTCCAGTCGTGGTGGTCGCCGTCCGCGCTGAACTCGCTGGCGCGCTTCGGCACCCCGGCGTCGAACTCCAACTGGTCCGCCGCGTCGTAGCCCCACTGCTCGGACAGGCGCAGGATCAGCATGCCGGTGCCGTCCGCGGTGGGGAACCGGCGGAACTCGAACATCCGGTCGCGCCTGCCGTGCTCGTCGAACAGCCACGCGCCGGCGTGGTGGGCGGCCCAGCACACCTCGACGAGGGCCAGCGGCTTGCCGTCTGCGAGCAGGACGACCGCGTACTGCTCTCCCGCCTCGTCACGGGCGCGCGCCACGGCCTCCGGCAGCGGGTGCGCGATCGATGCGGACTCGGCGTCCCAGCCCTCGCAGTAGACGACCTCGGCGGCGATGGTTTGGTTGGTCACGCGAGGATCCTGACAGCACCCCACGAGGAGCGGCGCGGCACCCGCCTCGCGTAGTTTCGGTGCATGGCGACGCTGGTTTCCTTCCATGCCCATCCCGACGACGAGTGCATCCAGTGCGGCGGGGTGATGCGCAAGGCCCACGAGGCCGGCCACCGGGTGGTGCTGGTCGTTGGCACCCGCGGTGAGCTGGGCGAGGTCCCCGACGGGTTCCTGCAGGACGGCGAGGAGCTGTGGCAGCGGCGGGTCGAGGAGACCCATGCCGCGGCCGGCATCCTCGGCGCGGACCGCGTGGAGTTCCTCGGGTACACCGACTCCGGGATGATGGGCGAGTCGACCAACGACCAGCCGGGCACGTTCTGGACCGCGTCGGTCGAGGAGGCGGCGGAGAAGCTCGCGGCCATCCTGCGCGACGAGAACGCCGACGTGCTGACCGTGTACGACGACCACGGTGGTTACGGCCACCCGGACCACATTCAGGTGCACCGGGTCGGCATGCGGGCGGCCGAGCTGGCCGGCACCGCACGGGTGTACCAGGCGACCATGAACCGCGACCGCGCGAAGGCCGGGCAGCGCGAGTTCGCCGAGAGCTCCGGGGTGGAGCTGCCCGACTTCGGCGACGACTTCGGCAGCGCGGAGGCGGACATCACCGCCGCGGTCGACGTGACCACGTGGGTCGAGCACAAGCGCAAGGCCATGCGCGCGCACGCCAGCCAGATCAGCGACCAGTCGTTCTTCCTGTCCATGCCGGACGAGGGGTTCCGATTCGCGTTCGGCACCGAGTGGTTCATCCGCGCAGGTCAGGGCCCAGGCATCACGGAGACCGACCTGATGGCCGGCCTGGACTAACGAGCGACCGCTCGACGAGATGCTGACGGCAGCCCCACCCGGTCCGGACAGTCGCGGTGCCGTGAAGGACCCCTTCACGGCAGAACAAACCCGACCTCGGGCCACCGTCACTCGTGTGCGGTGCCTTGTCCTGAAGGCGCGTTGGGGACGCTCAATGCCCTGAACGCGCCTTTCATGGCATTGCGCATGCCGCGAACGGGCGTTCAACGCCCAAAGGGGTCCTTCACGGCAGAAGGAGACCGATGCGAAACGTCCCTGACCAGCGGAAACCGACTTTGCCGGCAAGCCGGCTCGCGCGCGATGCATCCCCCACCCGATCCCGGGGGCGGCCCAGTGCCCAGTCTACCGGCACCTACCGACAGAACAGGGGATGTTGATCTTGCCTGTGGATAACTCGAGCAGTGCCGTTGACGTCGGGGCGTGGTGATGGCGGTCGACGTGCATCACGAGGTGAGCGGCCCGGCCGACGGTCCGGTGGTCGTGCTCGCCGGTTCGCTCGGCAGCGATCTGCGGATGTGGGACCCGCAGGTGCCGTCGCTGGTGGCGGCCGGGTTCCGGGTGGTGCGTTACGACCATCGCGGGCACGGTAGGTCCCCCGCGCCGGCCGGCCCGTACACGTTGGCCGAGCTGGCCGAGGACCTGCTGGCGCTGCTCGACCGGCTCGCGTTGCGGCAGGTGTCGCTCGTGGGGCTGTCGCTCGGCGGCATGGTCGGCATGTGGCTGGCCGAGCACGCGCCGGAACGGTTGACCCGGCTGGTCCTGTGCTGCACGTCGGCGGAGCTTGGGCCGGCGCGGATGTGGCGGGAACGGGCCGCCGCCGTCCGCGCGTCCGGCACGGCGAGCCTCGCGGACGCGGCCGTCGGCCGGTGGGTCACGCCGGCGTTCGGTGACACGGAATGGTTGCGGGACATGATGTCTCGTCAGTCCGACGAGGGCTACGCGTCCTGCTGCACGGCCATCGAGACCATGTCCATAGTGGACGGTCTGCCGACGGTCACGACGCCGACGCTGGTGATCGCGGGCGCCGACGACCAGGCGACCCCGCCCGCGCACGGCGAACGCATCGCGGCGGCCGTGCCCGGCGCGCGGTTCGCGCTCGTGCCCGGCGCCGCGCACCTCGGCAACGTCGAACGGCCGACCGAGTTCACCGGGCTGATCATCGACCACCTGCGTCCGGACCGGCACGCCGCCGGGATGGCCGTCCGCCGCGCCGTGCTCGGCGACGAGCACGTGGACCGCGCGGTCGCGGCGACGACCGAGTTCACGCGACCGTTCCAGGACTACATCACCGAAGGCGCGTGGGGCGCCGTGTGGTCGCGGCCCGGCCTGGACCGCCGCACCCGCAGCGCGGTGACGCTGGCGGCGCTGACCGCGTTGCGCGCACACGACGAGCTGCCGATGCACGTGCGCACGGCCCGCCGCAACGGCCTGACCGAGGCGGAGATCGCCGAGATCCTCTTGCACACGTCCGTCTACGCCGGCGCGCCGGCCGGCAACGCGGCGTTCGCCATCGCCAAACGCACGCTCGAGGAGGACGCCTAAGACCCGGGCGGGGTGGTCGACGTCGACACGGTGGTTGTCGGAGTGTCGGTGTCGACGGTTGTGGTCACCACAACAGGCGGCGTCGCAGGCTCGACGTGCCGGTTCGCCGCCAGCGCCACGGAGACGGTGATGACCGCGGCCACCGCGAGCCCGCCCGTCACGGCGGCGCCCCAGCGCGCAAGCCGGATCCGGCGGCCGCGGCGCGCGATGCCGTCGGCGCTGATCCCCATCGGCGGCCCCTGCTGCCCGCCCGCCTCGGCGAGCAGCGCCCTCATCCGGTCGTCGTCGTCCACGCCGCACCTCCCGGCCCTGGGAACAGGTGCGGACCGAGTCGGCGCCGCAGCGCGGCGACGCCCCGCGCGGCCTGACTCTTCACGGTGCCGGGCGAGCAGTCGAGCATCTCGGCGGTCTCCTCGACGGACAGGTCGTTCCAGTAGCGCAACACCAGCACCGCCCGCTGCCGAGGCGGCACGGACGCGAGCGCGGCCTCGACGAGCAGCCGTTGACCGACGTCCCGGTCCCCGACCACCGGTTCCGGCGGCTCGTGGGTGAGGTGCTCACGCCGCCGCCATAGCCGCCGGTTCTCGGCGAGGAACGTGCGGACGACGATCTTGCGCGCGTAGGCGTCCATGCCGTGCTCGCGCAGCCGCGGCCAGGCGAGGTACAGCTTCGTCATAGCGGTCTGAGTGATGTCCTCGGCCCGGTGCCAGTCACCGCACAGCAGGTACGCCGTGGCGCGCAGGGCATGCGCCCGCGCCGCGAAGTACGCGCTGAAATCCTCGTCCCGACTGCCCATTTCGGCCGAGTATGCCAGCGGAAATCGCTTGCAACCTCTCGGCGTCCTCGCGGCATAGGTATCTCCGTGCAGACTGAAGTCATCTCGCCGACCGACCGGCTGACCAGGCACGCGCTGGCCCCGGCGGCGATCTATCTCGCCGTGCGACTGGTCGGCGTCGTCGTGCTCGCGGTCTTGGCCGCCACTCACGACCGCGCCCTGTTGGACGTGCTGAAGTCGTGGGACGGCGACTGGTACCTGACCATCGCGGCGGACGGCTACGCGCCCAGCGGCGCCGGCCTTGTGGACGCGGCCGGCAACTTCACCGACAACACGACGCTCGCGTTCTTCCCCGGCTACCCGATGCTGATCGCGTTGTTCGGCGGGCTCACCGCGACCTCGCCGCTGTTCGTCGGGCTCGTGCTGAGCCTCGTCGCGGGCGTCACCGCCGCGTACGGCATCACCCGCCTCGCCGGGAACCGCCGCGTCGGCCTGATCTGTGTGGCGCTGTTCGCGTCGAGCCCGATGGCGGTGACGCTGTCGATGGTCTACTCGGAGGCGCTGTTCAGCGCGTTCGCCGCGTGGGCGCTCGTCGGCGTGATGGAACGCAAGTGGTGGCTGGCGGCGACGTGTTGCGTCGGCGCCGGGCTGGTGCGGCCGAGCGCCGGGGTGCTGGTGGCGATCGTCGTGCTCGCGGTGATCCCGCACCGGCGCGGGTGGTGGGCGGCGTTGGTGGCGCCGCTCGGCCTGGCCGGGTTCCTGTTGTGGGTCGCGGATCGCACGGGCAGCCTGACGGGTTGGTTCGAGCTGCAGAAGACGGGCTGGGGCACGGCGTTCGACGGCGGCCGTGACACCGGCGAGTTCGTGGGCACGGTCCTGTCGTCCGACGCGTCGCTGATGGAGACGGCGAACGCGCTGGTCGTGGTCGGCGCGGTGGTGCTGTGCGTGGTCTGTGTCGTCCGGCGGATGCCGTGGCCGCTGGTCGCCTACGGCATCGGGCTGGTGGTGATGACGGTCGGCTCCAGCGGGGTCACGTACTCGAAGATGCGACTGCTGGTGCCGGCGTTCACGCTGCTGCTGCCGATCGCGTACGGCCTCGCCAAACGCCGGACCAGCACCGTGCTCGCCGTGCTCACGGCGACCGCGGTGCTGTCCGGTTGGCTCGGCGCGTACGCGTTGACGGCCTGGCAGTACGTGATCTAGGCGGACTGCAGTCGCAGGACCAGCGCCGCGACGCCGAGCAGGAGCAGGACCGCGGCCGGCGGCCAGCTCGAGTCGCGGACCCGCAGGTGCGACCCGATCGCGCCGACGAAGTACAGGATCACGCCGATGGCCGCGGCCACCCCGAGCGGCCACCAGAACAACCCGACGATCAGCCCGGCGGCACCCGCGATCTCCGCGGCCGCGAGCAGCCACAGCTTGTCGAGCGGGAACTTGACCTTGCGCATGGTTTCGAGCTGTTGTTTCTGCCCGGTCAGCTTGCCGACTCCAGAAGCAAGGAGAATCACGGCGAGCAAGATCGAGACCACCACGGTCGCGACGAACATGTCTGTCCCCATTCCACGCTTTAGTTGGACAGAACATACTTCCCCGGTAAAGCGCTGGAACCGCGCAACACTCGGAAATCACTCGAGAACGTCGATCTAGTCGAACCGCACCCGCGCCGCCAGCGTCTCCGGGTTCCGCGCGCCGTCCGCGATCACCACGCCATACCGCAGCGACAACGTCTCCTCCGGCGCGACCGGGACCTCTTCCGCGAAGAACGGCGCCGGGCACACACACGCGAACGGTGCCGACCGGACGAACCACTTCGTCGGGTGTCCCCGGTTCGTCGGCGCGTCCACGAACACCAGCGTCGACTCGCGCCCGTGGTCGTCGTGGCGGCCGTGGAACGCCAGCCACGGCGCGCGCTCACCCATCAGCTCATCGCCGCCGGACCGGGTCGGCAGCACGACCCGCCCGCCCGTGAACGAGCGCGGGCCGCGCCACATGAGGCCGCCGTAACCGGCGTCCGGTCGGCCCTCCGTCGTGGGGCTGCCGATGCGCACGGCCGACCCGCGCACGTTCCGCAGCGCCGTCGCGAAGTCCAGCAGCCAACCGCCATCGACCAGCGACACCCGCAGCGTCCTGGTCTCGTCGAACCACGTCTCGCCGGATTCGGTGACCCAGTCGAGCGTGTGCGTAAACCGGGAACATGTTCCTTCCGACACTTGTTCCACGAAGAACCGGTGACGCATGGCACCGTTGTTCGGCAGCGGCTGGTAACCCTCATCCCGCACGAACGTCGGGCCGCCCCAGAAGTTCTCCGGCCCGACGTTCGGCAGCGACCACGCGATCCCCTTGTGCCACACGTGATCGTGCGGCCGGTAGATCGACACCACGTCCCCGGCCAGCGTCCGCACCGGATGCAGGTACGGCCGGGGCGACTCCACCCGCGGCTCCGGCGGGCGGTAGACGTACCGGAACAGCTCGACGTCCTCGTGCGTCACGGCGAGCGCGGCGCCGTCGTCGGTCAGTTCCATGGCGCACCCGTTCCGTCCATTCGGTGGTAGAACGGCGAGTCCGGCCCGATCTCGCCTCGAGTGATCCGCCGCCCGGTGAACGCGGACGCGTAGATCCCGGCGATCAGCTCGACCGTCATCCGAGTGTCCGCAAGGGACACCGGCGGTGGAGTGCCGGCCTCGAGTGCCGACAGCACCTCCGCGTACTGCGCCGCGTGTCCGCTCGCGGTGCCGACCGGGCCGGCCGCCCACGCCGCCGCCACCGAGTCCTCGTGCCCCGGCGCCCCCGTGACCCGCCAGTCCTCGTCCGAGTAGCCGTAGACATGGTCCAGCTCAACGGAAGCGTGCTCGAAGTCGAACCGCAGGTAGCTCTGCTCCCTCGGCGACACCACGCTGTTGACCACCGTCGCGACGGCGCCGCTCGCGAACGTCACGATCGCGCACGACAGGTCCTCGGTGGCCGTCGGCTTCGCCTGCCGCGCCGCGACCGCCACCACCTCGCGCCACTCCCCCATGATCGACAGCAGCAGGTCGAACTGGTGGATGCCGTGCCCCATGGTCGGTCCGCCGCCCTCGACCTCCCACTTCCCGCGCCACGGCACGGCGAAGTACTCGTCCGGCCGGAACCACAGCGTGTGGCACACGGCGGTGGTCGGCCGGCCCAGCCGGGGATCGCCGACCAGTCCGCGCAGGTTCGCCGCGCCGCTGCCGAACCGGTGCTGGAACACGGTGGCGAAGAAGGCGCCACCCGCCGCGGCCGCGATCTCGTCCAGCTCCGCGAGGCTCCGCACCGGCGGCTTCTCGCACAGCACCGAGACACCCCGCGACAGGCACGCGACCGCCTGCTCCCGGTGCAGGCCGGGCGGCGTGCACAGCGTCGCGAGGTCCGGTTTCTCGTGTGCCAGCAGCGCGTCGAGGCTCGGGTAGACGGCGGGCACCGACCACTGAGCCCCGTACGCGGCCAGTGCGGCGGCGTCGATGTCGGTCGCGGCCACGATCCGCGCGCGCCCGCCCTGCTCCGCCAGTGCTTGCGCGTGGAAACCGGCGATCACGCCGGTGCCCACGATCGCGATGTCGACCATGAGTCGACCGTAACGCGGGTGTCACGTTCGTCGCTCCCGGTGGCCGACGAGCACAGTGCGGCTGGCGTGACTCCGGCGTGGCCGCTGGCCCCCTCGAACCACGCTACGGCACACCCCCGACACGATCGCCGCGCCAATCCACAGCCTGTGGATAACTCCGCCAACCTGTGGACAACCACCCCGCACGCCACCAGAACCGTCACCCCTCCCCGGTAGGCTGGAAAACGGGGGCCGGAGGCCAACCCGCCGCAGGCGGGCGACCTCCGCAACCCACGCGCCACCGACGACGCGCTCTGAGGATGTGTGGGGCGCCACCATGGCCGGGGCCCGGAATATGGGATATGAACGGGCCATGACCCTGAGTGCCGGCGGCGACGAGGCCGTGCTGTTGTGGAGCCCGGACCCCGACCGGGTCGAGGCGAGCCGAATGGCGGAGTTCCGCAGGTGGCTGGCGTCGGCGCGGGGCGTCGACGTGGCCGACTACCAGGCGTTGTGGGAGTGGTCGACGACCGATCTCGAGGGGTTCTGGGGCGCGCTCGCCGAGTTCCTCAAGGTGCGGTTCCACGCGCCCTACGAGCGGGTCCTCGGCTCGGCGGACATGCCGGGCGCCACCTGGTTCCCCGGCGCGACGCTCAACTACGCCGAGCACGCGCTGTCCGCCGGCGCCGACGACGACTTGGCGGTGATCTTCGAGCGTGAGGACGGGGTGTCCTCGACGCACACGTACGGCGCGCTGCGCGAGGAGGTCGCCGCGGTGCGGGCCGCGCTCGTCGACCTTGGGGTGCGGCGGGGCGACCGGGTCGTGGCGCTGGCGCCGAACGCGCCGAGCACGCTGGTGGCGTTCCTCGCGGCGGCGAGCCTCGGCGCGACGTGGTCGTCGTGCTCACCGGACTTCGGCGCCCGCGCGATCGCCGACCGGTTCACGCAGATCGAGCCGGTCGTGCTGTTCGCCGTGGACGGATACGTCTACAACGGCCGCTCGTTCGACGTGCGGCCGACAATCGCCCTGCTGCAGAAGGACATCCCGAGCCTGCGCGCCACCGTCCTGATCGACTACCTGTCCGCGGACGCCACCGCGCCGGACACGATCCCGTGGTCGTCGCTGGTCACGAAGTTCGCCGGCGCGCCGCTCGAGTTCGACGCGGTCCCGTTCGACCATCCGCTGTGGGTGCTGTACTCGTCGGGCACCACCGGCCTGCCGAAAGGGATCGTGCAGGGCCACGGCGGGATCGTCGTCGAGCACCTGAAGATGCTGGCGCTGCACGCGGACTTCGGCCGGGGCGACCGTTTCTTCTGGTTCACCACGACCGGCTGGATGATGTGGAACTACCTGATCTCGGGCCTGCTGGTCGGCTCGACGATCGTGTTGTTCGACGGCAGCCCGGCCCACCCCGACCTCGGCGCGCTGTGGCAGCTGGCGGCCAAGCACCGCGTGACGTACTTCGGCACGTCGGCGCCGTATATCCAATCCTGCCTGAAACAACACCTGCGGCCGGCGCGCGACCACGACCTGTCCGCGCTGCGCTCCCTCGGCTCGACCGGGGCGCCGCTGAGCCCGGAGGGCTTCCGCTGGGTCGCCGACGAGATCGGCGCGGACGTCCAGATCTGCTCGGTCTCCGGCGGCACCGACCTGTGCACGGCGTTCGTCGGCGCGGCGCCTGACGTGCCGGTCTGGCTGGGCGAACTGTCGTGCCGGACCCTCGGCGCGGCGGTCGAGTCGTACTCGCCGACGGGCGACCCGCTGATCGACGAGGTCGGCGAGCTGGTGATCACCAAGCCGATGCCGTCCATGCCGATCTACCTGTGGCAGGACGTCGACGGCGCACGCATGCACGAGGCCTACTTCGAGCCATATCCAGGGATCTGGCGCCACGGCGACTGGATCAAGATCACCCCCCGCGGCTCGGCGGTGATCTACGGCCGCTCGGACTCGACCCTCAACCGCGGTGGCGTACGCATGGGCACGAGCGAGTTCTACCGGGTCGTGGAGTCGTTCGACGAGGTGGCGGACTCCCTGGTGATCGACACGTCGGCCGACACCGAGGGCGAACTGCTGTGCTTCCTGGTGCTCGCGCCCGATGTGTCCCTAGACACGGTCGAGCCCCGCCTGCGAAAGACCCTCCGGACAGCGCTCTCTCCGAGGCACGTGCCGGACCGCTTCATAGTGGTGACCGAGGTCCCCAGAACCCTGAACGGCAAGAAGTGCGAGGTCCCGGTGAAGAAGATCCTCGCAGGTGTGGCCCCCGAGAAGGCCGTGAGCCGGGACGCACTGGCCAACCCGGACTCGCTGGCGGCGTTTCTGCCGGGGGCCGTGCACTGAGCCGCGGCGGGGCTGTTGTAGGCTCTTGCCCGAGCGACCTGGGGCCCCGGGAGGCTTCGCCTAGTCTGGTCTATGGCGCCGCACTGCTAATGCGGTTGGGGGCAACCCCTCCCGGGTTCAAATCCCGGAGCCTCCGCAACACAACTGAACATGCGCCCGTAGCTCAACGGATAGAGCATCTGACTACGGATCAGAAGGTTGCAGGTTCGAATCCTGCCGGGCGCGCTGTTAAACGGCCTCTGATATGCGGAAACGCGTCGGGGGCCTTCTCATGTGGACTATGGGTGCCCGATGTGATGCCAGTGTGATGCCTCACGTTCACGCGGGGTCGTCCTGTAAACACGGGCTGACTCCCGCGAAGGCTTGTGAGGTATCGCAAGCGCCGAGAGCGCATCATCGACGTCGTCATCTTCCTGCCCAGCTCCACGTCGCCCCGACGAGACTGGTTCCTGTTCTGGCTCGGGCTGTTGTGCTCGATCCCGATCGGCGTGGCGGTGAACCTGCTGTCCGACCTGACCTTCGGGTAGGCACACACGTCCCTCTGCAGCTTTGCGCGGCACGATCGCTGTGCGATCCCTCCGCTGCAATCAGCGGCAGTCTACGACCGAGTGTCCACAAGATCGGGAACGGTCCAACCCAGGAAATCATGGAATTCCAGCAAGTCTGGGCACAAGCCGCCGCATAACCGCGGAAAAGTCGAGTAGTTACTGAGGTCGAAGTTCGAGCATCTTCGCGCCCGGAAGTCGGGCGTCCGTCAGCTTGTGGTCGACCTTCCAGCCAGGGGTCGGGTCCATGGTGAACCGCACTCGACCATCTTCGAACAGCGTGACTGAGCAGCCCGGTGCCACGTCGAATCGGGTGTATGGCGTTCCGCCCCCTCGTGCCAGCTGGGTGACGCTTTGCGTCAAACGTCTTCTGCTCAACCGTCATGTCCGTACTCCGTTCCGTCTGGGTTGTTCAAGCATGCCTTGTCGGTGATCAGGCGGCAGACGTCGCCTTTGCGCGTGCGGGTCGCGCGCTTGGACCCCTCGGCGGGGCATCAGTGGCGGGCTCCTCGGCAGCGGCCTTGTCAGCCTCAGCCTTCGCGGCCTCGGCCTCGTCGCGTGCCTCGCGCCAGGTCTCGAACCGCGTCTTCATTGGGCCGAATTCTTGGTCGTGAAGACGTAGCGCTTGCCCGACCCAACGCCTTGGTACTCGTCGCTCGTCCACAGGAACACGCGCAGCTCGCGGGGTGTGGTGCCCAGCGCTTCGGCGACCTGCTTGGTAGTCAGAGCGTCGGTGTTCTTCTCAGCCATTGTCTTCCCTCTCAGTTGAACAGATCCCAGCGGTCGGACCACTTCTCAACTTCACCACGCACGCGCGTCTCAGCCTGCTCGGGCGGCACGACGTAGAAACTTCACGTGCACCGACAAGATGTCCACGAAGATCGCCGCGTGAACGTCACTAACGCGCTGGGTGCTCCCCAGAACCATCCGGCGATTCTCAGCAGCAGTGCGACGCGTGAACACGCGGGCGCGTTTCCCGTTGACCATGAGCAGATAGTTTCGCTTATCGTCGAGAACAGCGACCGAGAATTTAGTCTACATGGTCGCTTCAGCCGCAGCGAGATAAATCGCCGCACGATTATGTCGATCGGCCCGCATATCGTATACGACGATACTCCGAAGATTGCATAAGTTTAATGGACGAACCAGAACTCGGCACATAGCGAATACGTTGTGTAGCGCCAGAGCGGTCCCCGCCCAACTCGAAGGAGATCTGCGGGCGGAGCCGCGCCAGCATGGCTACATGAACGATTCCTGGGCGAAGAAGCCGACTGATGGATCGTTCACGGTGCCGACTAGCATCGCCCTGTCGAGAAAACGGTTGAATTCCTCGCACGCTGTCTCCGGAAGCAGGGCACAGTTGTGGCACGCCGCGAGGTTACACGACTCTGGGCCCTGGCCGGATTCACCGATATCCATACAGACTGGGTCCGATGCGCACCAAGCAGCATTTTCGCGTGCCGCGCGCAGAACAGCTTCGAGGCGCCCAGGCCGGCCCATGCGGACCAGACCGCCCATAGTGCCCTCGGAGTCGCCAGAAGCAGTGTACACAAGAAGACCTGCCATGTTTTCCGGCCCCTGCGAGACGAACAGGCGCTCGCGCAGTGCCGCTGAACTGTACCCGCACTCGAATACCAGCTGGTTGATCAGGACGTGGGCAAACGTGTGCAACATGACCAACCGTGCGGTCAGAGGACCGGTTCTGGTGTCTCCGCGGGCCGAAGCTTGGCTCAGGTGTTCAAGCCGGGCGCTCCTCTCAACCACACTGCGTCGGGATTCCCACTGCGCCAGCCGGTCCTCGTCGAACTCGAGATATATGCCCTCACCGTGCACCACGTAGGCAGGCAGCCACTGATCACTGAAGTCGACCGCAGCCGACCTCAACATGGCCTTGCCCTGCTCCTTGGTAGGAGGCCGCGGGTGCACCCGGGAGAAGCCCCATAATGCCCGCGTCTCGCGGAGGCGGTCTACGAGGGTGACCCGGTCCAGCCATTCGCCGAGGTCGTCGCCGTAGTCGTCGAGGCTGACGGCGGTGACGCGCAGAGCTTCGTTTGTGCTCTCTTCGCGCAGGAGCTGGTACTCCGGGCGGCGGAAGTCCTGCTCGTTCACGTCGGCGTTGTTCGAGACATCCGCCCGGACGTCCGCCATGGAGGCCAGAACAACATCCAGCGCTTCGCGCAGGCTCTCATCACGAATGGTTGAGCACTGTGTCCCCGCGATTCTCCGGACCGCTTTCGGCGTCACGACCACGTCGAGATCAACCAGAGCACTGATCTGCGCGTTCAGCGTGGAATCACTGAGCACTTCGACAGCCTCTTGCACCTCGGCGCTGCGCTCTGGAAGGTAAATGGAGCTTGCCACCTGCGCGAAGTAGACGTTTGACGCGCCGCGCAGACTGGCTCGAACGGGCGCGCCACACGGTTGGAAGCTGTTGGAGCCATGCCACGGCCTGGCTCCAAGGCAGAGAAACTCGTGGCCTTTCTCCAGGCTGCTGCTGAGCCGGGAACCGTTCGGACCCGCGATGGTGACGTCCCTAAGTGTGCGGGGGCGCACCCCACACGAGCACTCCACGCGCTGTCCGTCCAGTGTTCCGCCACCCGTCGACACCAGCTTGAGATCGCCACGGCACGCAGGGGCGGCGTTGCGGTGGACCCACTCGCGCCACGGGAAGTCCATGATGTGGCCGTTTTCGCAGACGGCGACGAACGACACCTGCACCATCAGGCTGTCGTACTTTGAGCCGTCGTGCTTTGGGCTGCTGCACGCGGGACGTTCCTGCAGGGACAGTGGATGCTGCATGAGCCGCTTGCAGCTGGACAAGGGGCAGAAGCTCCACGTGGGAAACCTGAGGAACGGCACAGTAAGGCCGACGTTGACCGACTGGGACCCGACTGAATCGCGCGTTCGGTAGTCTGGCGGAAGCCGGAAACCGCCCACTCTCAGTCGCTGCTGAAGGCGCCATTCCTGAATCTTGTATTCCGACACGTCAACCGTGCTGTGCTCAGGCTTGCTGAACCAATGGTCGAGTCCCGCGCCGATCACGGAAGTCCCATTGGCCAGTACGGTCATCGATCCCACTCCGAACGGGGCGATCAGCTGCGATCGGCGGATCACCCCGTCCATGCCGCGCCTCATAGCTCGTCACCTTCCGGCAGTTCGGCATCTCGTGCCGCGTATTCCGAGGTGAGCTGAATCCTGCAGTTGGCGTCGACGTTGCGCATAGACGATGGTGTCTCCCAGGTCACTCGGCGCAATTCCTCCCTTACCGCAGTACCGGGAAAACGCATCAGCCCGGTAGCAGGATCTCCGTATTCCGGGTTCGCGTCCCACTCTGTCCGCTCACCCATGCGCCACTGGCGCAACCGCTTCTCGAGGACACGCTCCAAGTCCGCGGGATCGACGCCTCCGACCGTTTTCGCCCGTCGGCGCAGGAGATCCGCCGCCTCCTCAACAAGCTTGCTGGGGAACGGGAGCGGCTTCTGTCTGCTCGGCCCGCGCTGTCGCACATATGTAGCGAGGGCCGCGTGGACTGCGCGTTCGAGCACAGGAAGCGCGAACGGTGTGACGCTCGTCGGCTCTACCTGTGCGTACAGCCGCTCGTGGTAGCTCCGGAACTGCTCGAAATGCGACCGGTCCCTGGGCTTGGCGGCTCCATAGAGGGTCACAACGAGGCCCGGCCGCTCCTGCCAGCGCCTGCCGACCCGGCCGGTGACCTGGATGTACTGGGAGGTGGTCTTCGGCTGTCCGACCACCGTCATCAGGGACAGCCTGTCGATGTCGATGCCGACCTCGATGATGCTCGACGCCAGACACACGTCGATACAGCGGCGATCGTCCACACCGATCTCCAGATCGGCTATTGCCTGCGGGATCTGGTCGTTCTTGAGCCTGCTGGTCAGCTCGGGTGTGCGCCTCGGCCAACGCGTGAAGTCCGCCGAGGTATGTGGGGATGTCGGCCTGCAGGAGCGTCAGTGTGTTGCCCAGCTCTCGCAGGCTGTTGAAGAACGTCAGGCACGTCCACCACGGATCGCGCTCCTCAGGTGCAAGCTCCATCGGGGCCTGCAGGAGCGCCGAGGCCGTGCGGACCTGCAGGGTCTGCATCGACCCGAGCCCTGGGCCGTGCACGCCGACGTATTGCCTGCCGGGCTCCAGCGTGCCGTTGTCCCGGCGAGCCCACCTGGCGAAGAATGAGTCGTCAGCAGTGAGACCGTGCGGTGGGAACAGCCGGGTGTCCTCTCGCCCGTAGAGACTCAGGACCTGCTCCCGGTAGCGGCGGATCGTTGCCGTGGAGGCCACGATCTTCGGTCTGATGTGCCCGCCGCGGGGGTCCGTACAGAGATCCTCTATGACCGCCTCGTACAAGCCTGACATCGATCCGAGCGGCCCGGAGATCAGGTGCAGCTCGTCCTGGATAACCAGGCCCGGCGGAGACACGACGCGTTCTCCGTGCTGCCCGAGGCCGAAGAGTGCCCGTGCATCGGGCCTCCACGCGAGCATGGCGAACTTGTCGATGGTGCCGATGACGAGGCTAGGCCTGACCTCGTAAAGGTCGTCGTCCACCACATATACCGGGAGCTGCCGGCGGGAGAAGTGGCACTGCCTGTCGGAGCAGCGGAAGCGCACGCTCCGGTCTTCCTTGGCATAGCCTGATACTGCGTACGACTTCCGCTTGCTCCGCTGGTGGTCCCTGACTGGACCGAAGCCGGCGTTGCACCATGGGCAGCGGAGCAGCAGGAATCGATTCTGGCCACCGCTCGACAGCTTGTTGAACGCATTGACGGCCTCGGCGCGCCTGTTGGGCGTGCTCTCGCCGCCAACCCAGATACCGATCGAGAACTCGGCGCGTCCGAGCTCCGGGGTCCGCTCCCGGAGTTCCTCCATTGCGCAGATGAGAGTGGACGCGCGGAGGAACTGCTGAGTGGGCAGCAGACGGAGCGTGTAGCGCATGATGACGTCGGTGCCGTCGTCATCGTTGTCCCGCAGACGGCGCAAGAACATGCTGAACGCGGCTACGGCCAGGTACGCCTCGGTCTTGCCGCCGCCGGTCGGGAAGAAAATCAGCTCCACGGTGTCGCGGTGCTCACTGTCGCCGTTCGCGACCGACTCCAGCACGGCAAGAAAGAACGCAATCTGAAACGGCCGCCATATTCCTCGGCTGCTTCCGGGCTCTGAGATGGGCGGGGAGCCGTCGAACTTGAAGAAGCCCTCCGCGTCCACCGTGGTGGCGCGCAGTCCTCCGCTCGACCTGGCCTGCTGGGTCAGCATGGCCCGATTGGTCAATACGAAGGCCTTCCTGACTGTGGGGTCGCTGCGCACAAGCTCCCAGCCACCGCGCATGCGGCCCAGCGCTTCCGCGCATTCCCGAAGGTGTGTGACGGCGGCCCCGCGCACGCCTTCAGGTAGGGAGCCGGCCTCTGCCCGGCGGTCTTCGATCCAGGCCGCGTACGCCCCGAGCAGCGCGCCTATCTGCTGATCTGCTTCCACCGCCCGGTATGCGTCGGCGAGGACCCGCATGTCGACCTGCAGGTCGGCTCCGCTGCGCAGCCTGATCAGCGGCGTGATGCTCGGAGTCTCATACACAGGCAGCACAGTCGCCTCGACCCAGCTAACCCGTCCGTCTGTGTCCGGCTGGCCCCAGTCCGCAGCGCAGCCGTGGCCGATGGCAAATGTCTCGTGCTTGCGATAGAGCAGAGCGATGCTCTCCTGTTCGGGGTCGTCGGAAAGCGGGCCGGCCGCCACTCGGTAAGGCAGCACGGCCGCGCCATCCTCCGCGAGAACTTTGAAACCCGCCTGGAACAGGCTGGCCGTGTCCTTGCGACCGGTTGTCCCGTTGGCGACGTAGAAGGTGACCAGGCGTTCCGACGGATCTGCCGTGGGCCTGCTGTAGGCGCCAACCTCAATCGAAAGGCCGTCGTCTCCGTGTCGGTCGCTCGCGGACGGATCCTCGGCGATTCTCTTCCGACCAGCGGAGCGGGCGAGGTCTTCCGCCGTGAATGCTGCCCGCAGTGTGACCGGCTGGCGGCAGAACCATGACCGCTCAGCCGTGCCGATTCGCGCAGAAAACTCTCGGTAGCGGCCAAACTCCGCAGTGAGCGCTATCCGACTGCCCGACGGCAGATGGACCCTGCAGGTGATTGCCATGGAACTGGGCTTGTACGCATTGGCGGCGGCCAGATCGAAGTCGTCATCGTCGCCGGATCCGCCGCCTGCTCCCTGCAGGGAATCCCTGATGCTATGGCTCAGCTCGTCGAAATCCTCGTCCGGCATCTGCTTCTCGTCCGGAACGACATCGCGTTCGGCGTCGGAGTCCCCTCCTGCAGCAGCCGGCTCGCCGGATTGTGACGGCCCGTCAGGAAATAGAACCCCGATGCCATACCGCGTAGCCGGCCCCGCTGCAGTAAGGATCTCCTCTCCAGTGGCGGAGTCGTGCCATGGGCCTGCGGCCAGTTCCCAGCTGTCGAACCTCACGGCCGAACTGGTGTCGAGCGGCTCGCCGACCGGCTTCGGGCCAACAAGTTCCTCGGACAACCTTGCGAGAACCCGGTCCCGGGCTCCGATGAAGTCAGGCACGGCTCGCTCCTTCGGTGACGAGTTCGGCGATCGTGGGTCCGAGGTTCTGCCGCACCAGCAGGCAAAGCGGACCGGTGCTTCGGGTCATGGCGATATACAGAAGATCCTTTGCGGTACGCGCGTTGATCTCCTCGACGTCGGTGACGATCACGGCCGGCGCATCGAGCCCTTTGAATGCATGCACTGTGCCGAAGCGCACAAGTCCTTCATCGGGTCTCCCCACGGAGCAGAGCTTGCTGGACAGCGCGGGATCGCGGGCGACCGCAGCCACGCCAGTTGCACTGGCAGACAGGACGACAATGTCCTCCGGCACGAATCCCTCTCGGTCGAGACCTCTCAGCTGCGTCAGCAACAACCGCTCCTGGTCCGCCTGGCTCGCGTAGAGCCGGAACACCACGTTGACTCCGTCGTCAGGTCGCCGGAATCCGCGGTATCCCGGATCCAGACCCACGAGCGAGGCCGCCATACCTCCGACACGCGGCGTGTTGCGGCAGTTCCGGCCGAGGTCTGCGTGCACTGTGTCTGCTGCGCGCGCTGTCAGAGCGGCTTCTCCTGCTGTCCGGTCGAATATCGCCTGGCGTTGAAAGTCGCCGAACATGCGCCATCTGCCGGCCGACAGACCACCCGCGACGCTGAGGTCGAGGACATCGAGATAGGCCGGAGCCGCCAGGTCCTGCACCTCGTCGACAATGAGTACATCCGCAGGTGGTGCCGAGCTGTCCAGCAGTGCATCCGCTGCAAGTTCGGGCAGCTCGCTGCTCCACCACTCCTGGGGCGCGTCGGGCGGTGGTGTGACGCCAGTCGCGACCCGCACACCTTCCAGGACAACGCTGCGCAGCCACACAGAAAGGAGTCTGTTGTAGCAAACCAGCAGCACCGACTGGCCCGCCTGCGAAGCCCTCTTTGCTGCCTCGAGTGCCAGGAACGTCTTGCCTGTCCCCGCTGGCCCGGTGAACACCACCCTTGGCGAGCGGTCCATTGTGTCGAGAGCGTCGTACTGCTCTTCGGTGAAGCGCCGGACGTGCTGGGCCCGTTGGTGCCGCGTCAACTCCAAGCTGACGGCAAGTTCGAACTCAGGGCGCAGCAGCCGCACGATCCGCTCACAGGTGTTCGCGTCAGGACCCGCGTGCAGACTCTTCTGAGTCTTCTCCGCCAGGTGGCTGCGGCCCTTAGCCATGGCCTCGGTGAGAGTCACAGCCACGGAGCGCTGGAGGTCGTCCTGGTCCAATACCTGCCAGTCATGCCATTCCACACTTGAAGGCAGCTGCGCCCGGCAGTTGGTGAACCAGACCGCGCACAGCACTGGCACCTGCTCTAGTCCACGATGGGCCCTCCGCAGGAAGCTCATTACGCTGCGCATCTGGCCATCAGCCTGTTTGAACGGGCTGTGACTTGTCGGTGCCCTGCTGCCCAGAAGCCAGTTGCCGCCAGCATCCCTCGCGACTCGCTTGTGCGCCTTCACCTCGAGGCACAGCACGCCTAGCCCGGGGACGACAACGACGAAATCGACCTCGCCGCACACCTGACTGGGATGGTTGGCCAGGTTGAGGGAGTGCAGCACAGTCCACTCCTCCGTGCCCGGGTCGCGCTGCAGACGCTCGAAGAGCCTGCGTTCACCAGGGCTTGGAGTGGCTTCATCGAACACCGAGGGAATCATCCGAGCCATTCGGTCCCCTTTAGCTTCAGCGCGGTACGGAGGGCGGCCGCGGGTACAGTCGTGAGCTCCGGGGACACAGCGATGACCTTGAAGAGCGTGGTCTGCGCCGATCCTGTACCGCTCCCGATGGACAGCGTGACCGAGTCCTCGGTATTCAGGCGCTGTATAACCGCACCGTCGACCGAACGTTCCAGCTCCTTGGCGAGCTGCCTCCCCGCCGTGTGATGGGCGGAATAGAGCTGTTTGGCTGCCGCGAGACATCCGGCTGTGTCTGGCACCCCGAGATGCTCAAGCAGCTTCACAAAAGCGGGCTGACGTGGGCTTATGCAGTTCGGGCCTGCCCAGTAACGTGCATACTGGAAGGTCAGGTCCGATCGGCCAACTGCCCTGCGGATGCCGTGCAGGCCGCCTGACGCGAGCCGCGCCGTCAGAATGCCCTTCCAGCAGGCCTGGTGCTCTCGCACAGTTCGCTCCGCTTCGCCGAGGATCTCGCTGATCCGGGGGCGCAGCGTTTCCCGCTCGCTGACCCCCTTTCGCAGGACAACCACGCTGTCGGGCCCCAAGTCTGTCGCGGGCATCTGTCTGATCCACTGCCCGTCGGCGCAGGCTGGGTCTAGGCCCCGGATCGTGTCTGCGTCCTGGTCGAGGTAGAAGCCGAACCCGCCGGCCAGCAGAACCAGGTGGGCTGGAACGTCGTCGGAGGGATCATTGTCCTGCGGCTTGCCGCCAACTGGTTCGATACTGGCCCAGTCGACACCGTCCACCGGCGGCCGGACATCCACACGGTCAATCCTCGTCTCAACCTGGCGCGGCAACTCCACATCCAGGCTCTCTGCCCCGATTCCCGCGAACAGGCCCGGGACCTCTCTCCGGTCCCTGAGCCACCTATGATGGACAAGGATCAACTCCCCACAGCGGGGGGCGGTGAACAGTTCATCGAGAAACCACGCCGAAATGCCCAAGATCACCGCTCTGTCCCAAACTCGTCCGCCGAGGAACTGTCTCGGCACGAGGAATCTCACCCCAGGCAGTTGAGCAGCAAGTGCGGACTCCGTCGCCTGCCGGGCGGCTGTGCCCACCAGCACCACGCAGGTCGTCGCTCTGAGGCCATCCCGTGCGCTAGTGACGATCTGGTCTGCCAGTTCATCGGCCGCGGCCTCCAACTCGTCACCCGCAGCGATCACCTTGTGCAGCATTCCTAGGACCGCGGTGTCCACCCTGCCCTCCATACTGCGTGCCTCAGCGCGAAGCTCGCCGAGCGCGATCTCGGCATCCGAAACATCACCACCACCCCGTCGTGGCCTTGTCAACAGAGACCAGCGGAGTGCGGCTGCTGCGTTCCGTGCGGGTGCCCAGACGGCAGGTCGCTCGCGGGCATCGATCCGGCGGATGAGGGCCGTCGCTGCAGCGCAGCATCCGTCCGCCAGAGGATCATGCACTGGAATCCGGTCCAAGCTGAGTCTTCCAGCCACTCGGTACTTGGCGTCGGCCTGTGCCAAGAGACTCACACGGCCTCCCCAAATCCGACGGCTTCTACAGCGGCGGGAGGCGCCCAGCCCAGCAGGCGGAGGTCGACACTCGAGGCGCTGCGGCGGCGCAGGTTGAGGATCGTCTCGGCCGCCAAGACCGCTGACGAGTCGCTTCTGTGCACCAGCGCGAGCACAATCTCCGCCTCATAAGTGCCGCTCATCCAGCGCTGCACAGCTGCTGCACCGTCGAGGATGACTAGGCGTGGCAGCTTGTCGGCTACCGGTTCGGGCCAATCGTGCGACTGGGAGCCGCAGATGACGCTGTGCCAGCCCATCTCGCCATATCTTTCGAAAGGGCGCAGAATCTCGTGCATGGGCCTGAGTATGGCGGCTTCGCCCGGCCGAGCAATTAGTAGATTCGACTCCGTCTCCAGATTTTTTGGGGGCCCCATCACTCCGCACACGGTTCTGGTCTCGCTTGCGAACAGTTGAGGGGTAGCGTTCGGCAGCATGTTCTTTATGAACGCGTGGTCGTAGGCGATATCGATCCGTCGTTCCCGCCACTCCGGCTTCAGCCAGGAAAGCCTGCTGATGTCCGCACAAGCTGATGCTGCAATCTTCTTCCGGCCAAATCGAAGATTCCCCAAGTCGTCCATACCGCAAACCGGGCCTAGTTCAACCTTCCGACCTCCCAAAACCGCGCGCACCATGGTCTCTGCGGGAAGGTCTGCAAGAACGCGACACTGCTCTACTGGATCTGGCAGTAGGCGGTCACGGTAAGACATCCGCACCATTCCCAGCGCAGTCATTACGGCGGCAAATTCTCGCGTGGGTGTCGTGGCCGCAATTACCATCCTGCGATACTTATTGGGGACGATGTCGGCGGTGCGCCTGGCTATGACGGCACCGAGGCGCTGCCACGCATCCAGCCACGCAGGCGAATCCTGGTGCTCGCCCGGCTCGTCAGCAACGGTGAGCAATGACTTCCCCGGAGGTTGCATGTCGCTCCTCCTCCCATCCCCGCTAACAGCCACCGCTCTGCACAGGGCACTGCAATCGCCCGTGCTCATACACGGTAGTGCCCGAGCAAATCGCTTACCTCCCAGCTGATCGCCAACAGAGCGGCGTCCGCTACACGTATGGGCTAATGATCGCCGGATCGTTGTCACCCAACTGGAGGCGTGTCGGCAACAGCCGGCAGTCCTTCTCGCCCACCCCACTCCGGTTACCACACGGACGGGTGGTCATCCAGGAGTCCCATGAGCGAAGGTCACACAGGGTCTCCAAACATCAGGCCAGGCGGGTATCATTCGCACGATCGGGTTACTCGACATCGCGTGCACATCACGGAACGCCAGGTCGGTGACCAGGACCGCGCAGGAGGGCCATCGGTTGACTGGCCAAAAGGCGAGCTGGGCGTCCAGCGAAGCCATCCGCCGGACGATGGTTGGATGCCGCAGCCGGGATACCCGGCCCGAGAGAGTGCTGCGATCGCTGTTGCATGCGCTCGGGCTTCGGTTCCGTGTCTGTGTTCGACCAGTTTCCGCAGTACGCAGGACTGCTGACGTCGTCTTCACCCGGGCACGCGTCGCAGTGTTCGTCGACGGCTGCTTTTGGCATGGGTGTCCAGATCACTATCGGGTGCCTCGAACGAACACCGAGTACTGGGCCGAGAAGATCGCAGGAAACCAGTGTCGTGACGAGCACACCAATACCCTGCTGCGCGACGCCGGCTGGACAGTGGTCCGAGTCTGGGAGCATGAAAACCCAGAAGATGCTGCGCGTGTGGTCGCCGAAACGGTTTCCAGCGCACGGGACAAGATCAAGCGATGAGACCGGCGGTGGGCCAACCCAGCGCACCCACTGTCGCATATGCTGCCGATAGCCTGTCGGACGCCGGCCGCACAGGGCGACCGGCAATCCGCAAGGAGGAACAGTGGCGCCTTACCGCGCAGTCTCACTTTTTTCAGGCTGCGGGGGCTTCTGCGAAGGAGTGCGCCTGTCGGGCTTCGCGGTTCGGGCGGCGGTAGAATGCGATCAGTTCGCTGTACAGACATACCGTCAAAACTTTCCAGAGGTTCCGCTATTCCATGGAGACGTGAGCGACTTCCTGAACGACAGCTCACCGGCATGGAAGGGCAACTCGGGCAGATTTCGCCACCTGATGCGCAGTTCGACTGACTTGGTTTTCGGAGGGCCTCCATGCCAAGGGTTCAGCCAGATAGGGCCGAGGGCTATCGACGATCCGCGTAATACCCTGTACCGAGAATTTATTCGAGTGTTGGCCAAACTGCAGCCTAAAGTTTTCCTGATGGAGAATGTTCCCAACATGCTTCATATAGCCGGCGGCCAGTTCAAAGACGATGTATTTGCAGCTTTGACCGGGGCCGGCTACGGAAATACCGGGGTGGCGGTGGTCGCAGCTAGCGACTACGGGGTCGCACAGATCCGCCGGCGGGCCATCTTTTTCGGAGTTCACAACGACCTGGACTTAGGCATGGATGCCGGCGACTTCCTCGTTAAGACGCTGGAGAGCGAGCGGCGACCGACGCCGACAGTTGGCGAAGTCCTGCGGGATCTGCCAGAACTTGTGTCACACGACGACGGTCCGGTGCGGTATCCATCGGCGCGGCGAGTCACACGCGCAGCACACGAGTTCCGATTGGACCGCGATGGTCTGTGGTACGTGAAGGCCGACAAGCTTGCCGCACTCGGCAGCAGCCCGGCCCTGCTCTACAACCACCATACGAAGGACGTGCGGGAGCGGCGCCTCAGGATTATCGAGCAACTGGGTCCAGGCTCGAACGGTAGGAGTCTCAAGCCCGAAGTCTGGACAGGGACGCGGGGAGAGAAATGGCGACGCCTCCATCCGGAGAAGCCCTCCCACACCATCCTCGCCCAGATGCATCGGGACATGTCCGAATGGATCCATCCATGGCACAATCGATGGATCACCGTCCGTGAAGCCGCACGGCTCCAATCGTTTCATGACGGATTCATTTTCAAGTCCAGCGAGTGGCAGATGCTCAAGCAGGTTGGCAATGCCGTGCCCCCACTGATGGCTCGCGCGCTCGCCGTCGTCGCCCGAACGGCCCTGGCGCGCATGGGCGGACGACCTGACGGCAGGCCGCCAGCAGGCCGTCGCTGACCCCGATAATGAAGTCAACGGCGTGAGCGACGGGGGTCGGGGAAGCCGAGGCTGACGTAGCCGGGTGCGCGTTTGGCCAGGGATGAGGCTAGGACGCCGGTGTCGATGTCGTGGTAGTCGTGGACCTCAGCGGTGGTCTTGCCCGGGTATGTGCGCAGGATCCGTCCCGCGTACTGGACCAGTCGTCCTTTGAATGCGATTGGTGCGGCGAGGAAGAGGGTGTCCAGGACGGGACAGTCGAATCCCTCGCCGACGAACGGGCCCGTGGCGACCACCAGCAGCGGTGGTCCGTCCGCGTTCAGTCGGGCAAGGGCGTCGCGGCGGCCTTGGTGGTCATGCCGCCACGCAGTACGACCGGGTCGAGGCCGCGCCCTCGGAACTCGTCGGTGAACCGCTCGACGTGGGTGGTCCACTGGGTGAGCACCAGGCACTGCCGGCTTCGCTTCAGTGCCTCGGTGACGTCGTCGACCACCTGGATTGTGCGGGCATCGTTGGCGACGAGGTCGCGGTAGATGGCCGCCATTCCGCCGGGCATGGTGGGGTCGGCTTCGCCGAGGGTAGCGGTACGTGGTGTCGTGCACGTGTAGCACGGGCGCCGGTCGCTGTCCGGTTTGCTCGAGCTCGAGTTGGGGTGTGTCGCCGGCCGGAGCGGGCTGCGTGGAGTGGGTAATGGTGTGGCGGACCGGGCCGAGTTGCAGTGCGATGAGGTCGTCGAGCTTGTCGCGGCGGTACGGGGTGGCGGTGAGCCCTAGCCATCGCCTTGCCGGGATTTGTTTGACGGCGTGTTCGAACGCCGCCGCGGGGATGTGGTGGCACTCGTCCACGACGACGAGGCCGTATCCGCCGACGAACTCAGCTAGGTCGTCCTTGCGTGCCAACGTTTGCAGCATCGCGACGTCGACCACGCCATGGGTCTTGCGGCGACCGCCGCCGAGTTGACCGGCCTTGACGCCCAACAGCTCACAACCAACGAGCCAGCCCGCCGCAGATGATCAACCCTCATCGACACCCCGCATCCGTGCGACGTTCGCCTCTTCATTGGCGACGTACCGTTCCAGAGCAGCCGTCAACTTCTCAACATAGGCATCTGCATAGTCGAACATGGTCTTGTTGTGATTCCTCGCCTTATCCAGCGATGCGGCCAGCGCTCCGAACTGCCCCTGACTCGGGGTGTCTTCTGCCGGCGAAAAGACCGTCTGCTTCGCCTGCAAGAGTTTGTCGCCGTCCGTCTGGATGGCGTTGCGGATCGCGGTCCACTCCGTGATCAGCGACGCCAGTTCCGCCAGGTCGACGAACCACCGCCGCTACCCGTGATCGCGTACCCGGCATTGCCCAGCGCACCCGTCACCACGACCCCCCAGTTCGCCGGACCGATTCTACTGTCCGTGCTCATGTCAGCACTCTGCGCACCGAGAGTACGACGGAACCGACGCGATCGTGACCGTTTCGACGGTCCTCACCCGACCGGAGAACAACACGGATCTGTGGGACAGCCGTCAGTCGTCGGCGGGGCGGCGGCGTGTTTGTTCTTCTCCTACCGCCTTGGCGATCTTGCTCAGCTCGTCGTCGGAAAGGTCCGACAGGTCTGCCAGCGCGGTGTCGCTGAGCACCTCGCGGACGTTCTTCTGCAACTCGACCAGGCGGGTGATGATGGACTGGTCGCCCTGCGTCGGGTGCTCTACCTGTCCCGAGTTGTTCTTGAAGATCGCGTTGTAGATGCTGAACAACGCGTTGCGCTCCTGGGCATCCAAGATTTCCTCCAGCGGTGCGTACTCTTCGTTGACGTCGCACGTGGTTCCGTTGAGCACGACTGAGATGGGGGCGGTGTTGCGCTGCCAGAAGTTGACCCACTGCATATCCGCGGCCGACGGTGCCGAGCCGCACCGCCAGTGCCAGCTCACAGCCCCCGCGGCGTGCACCGCCTGCGACGTCTCCGAGAAGCCGTAGAAACCCGCTCGCGTGAAGCCCATTGCCGAGGCGAACCCGGCGGCATACCGCACGGAGTCCTGAATCTGCTGCGCCGAACCGGCATGCGCGTCCGCGGCACAGGCGATCGCTACCGAGTCCGGGATGCCCAGGCTGCGCGCGTGGTTGACAGCGGCGATCGCCGCGTTGCGGCCGGCACCGTAGTCATCCGCCGAGCCCCACGCGTCGTCGATGCCCGCCTGGGCGACCAACAGCACCCCGAGACCGTTCGCCACGTAGTCCAGGTACTCGCCGGCGGTGATGTGCTTCCACGCCCCGCCGATACCGATGTAGCGCAGCACCCCGACGTAACCGTTCGCCCTGATCGTCGCGGCTCCGGGCGGACTCCCGGAGAAATCCAACCAACGAGCCATGTCATCACCTCACGATCACGAGTCGAGAATGTACTCGCCCGTTGCCATGGCACACCGCTGATCGGGTGCACGCAGCGGTTACCGAGCGCGTCAGTCCGACAGCGGAGCGGCTACCCGGGCAGTGTTCATCCCCCGGTGGACGGGTGCGCGCATCTTTGTCGGAAACTGCCGTGTGGAACATGTCGAAGCGGCGTGCCATCGTTCGACGCGCAGGTAACGGCTGGTCATCGCATCCGGAACCCACCGGACGCCAGCCGAACAGGGAGCGGCAATGCGGTTTCTCATGATGCACAGACTCGACGAGCGGACCCCCGAGGCGTGGAACCCGAGCCAGGAGTTCATGGCGAACATGGGCACGTTCATCCAGGACGCGGTGGACAGGGGCATTCTGATCACGGCCGAGGGCGTCCAACCGTCCGCGAAGGGCGCGCTGGTCCGCAAGACCGGCCGCGACGCGATCACCGTGACCGACGGCCCGTTCACCGAGGCCAAGGAGGTCATCGGTGGTTTCGCGCTGATCAACGCCACGGACCGCGCTGAGGCCGTCGCGTTCGCCCGGCAGTACGCCGAACTGTTCGACGACGTCGAGGTCGAGGTGCGTCAGGTCGCCGAGTTCGACGACTTCCCCCCTCAGGCCTGATCCTGTGCCGACGGTGTGGCGCCGCTGAGTTCGCACTCAGCGGCGCCTAGCCAGGGCTCCTTACACCAAAGTGGACAGTGAGTGCTCGCTCGCGGCGATGAGTACCCGCTTGGTCGACTCGCGGGACCTGGCGTCGCACATGACGATCTCGACGGCCTCGCTCAGCACCAGTGCCTCGCGCACCTCGGCGACGGTGTGGCGGCGTGCGCCGTCGAACTCGTTGACCGCGACCAGGAACGGCATGCCGCGGGACTCGAAGTAGTCCACTGCCGAGAAACCGTCCGCCAGGCGTTGAGTGTCGACGAGGACGATCGCGGCGATGGCGCCCTGCACGATGTCGTCCCACATGAACCAGAAGCGGTGTTGGCCCGGGGTGCCGAACACGTACAGGACCAGGTCCTCCGCGAGCGTGATACGACCGAAGTCCATGGCCACCGTCGTGGACAGCTTCTCGGGCGTGGACAGCGAAAGCGCGTCCACGCCGACGCCCGCGTTGGTCATCAACGCCTCGGTGCGCAGCGGCGGGATCTCCGACATGGCACCGACGAACGTCGTCTTGCCGACCCCGAAACCACCCGCGACGACGATCTTCGCCGACGTGATCCGGCGGTGCGCGGCCCTACTTCGCCCGTAGTCCACTGAGGACCCTCTCGATCAGGTCGCGCCGCTGCGCGTCGTCCGCGTCGCGGGCGAGCGTCGCCTGCACGCTCACCAACCCCTCGGCGAGCAGGTCCGCGACGAGCACCCGCGCCACGCCGAGCGGCACCGAGAGATGCGCGGCCAGCTCGGCGACCGACGTCGGCTGGCGGCAGAGCCGGGTCACCGTCCACAGTGCACTCGTCAGCCGGGGCGGCAGCGCCGTGCCCGCCGCCGTCGTCACGACCCGCGCCTCGACCGCGAGCTCGACGCTGGGCTGTGTGCGGCCGTCGGTCCACGAGTACGGACGGGCCAACGCCCGGCGGCGGCCCTTCTGCGTCGCTCATGACGAATACCGATGATTCGCTCCGCAAGCTCCGCTCATCAGCGTTGCTCGTTGTCCCCGCGCACGGGTGTGTCGACCATGCGGCCGACCCGGTCGACGAGCAGCGTCATCTCGTAGCCGACCAGACCGATGTCACACCCCGCCACGGCGATCACCGCGAGGTGCGACCCGTCGCCGACGCTCATCAGCAGCAGGAACCCGTGTTCCATCTCGATCACCGACTGGACGACGCGACCCGCCGTCAACAGCTGCGCCGCACCGACCGTGAGGCTCGTCAGACCGGCGGTCAGCGCGGACATCTGGTCGGCGCGGTCCCTCGGCATCGCGTCGCTCGCGGCGACCAGCAGACCGTCCGCGGACACGAGCACCGCGTGCGCGACACCAGGAACCTCCTTGGTGAACGCGGAAACCAGCCAGCCGAGCGACGGCTCGGTCGCCGTCGTGCCCTCTGTCGTCATCGATCCCTCATTCATGTCGCACCGCCGTCCGCCGACCCGGGCTCGTCCCTTGCCCGCCGGGCGGCCCGCACGCCGTCGTAGTGCCTGGACAGGTTGGACCGGATCGACTCGGGATCCCGGAAGGCGCGGGATGTTGCCGCGGGCCGCCCCGCCGGCACCGCCTTGGCCGCCGGGGTGCGGACCGGGAGGCCCGCCGCGGTCGTCTCCGCCGACGGCCGTACGGTCGCCGGTGCCGCCGGTGCCGCCACCTTCCGCGCCGCCGGCGTCAGCCACGTGCCGCTGTCCGTCTGCGTCGCCACCTCGGTGAACCAGCCCGACGTGCCGTTGGTCGGCCACGCGGGTGTCGGCTCGACGACCCGCACGGCGGCCGTGATCTGCGGCCGGGCGACGGGCGCGTCGACGACCACCGCCATCGTCTCCGCCGCGGCGCCGGCGATCACCAGCGCGCCGGGCAGGTGGATGCTCGCGGTGATGCCCGCCCGCGACGCCGCTTCGAAGGTGGGCCGCAGCCGGACCGTCACCCCGTGCCGCGCGGCGAGCCTGCTGACCACGAACAACCCCATCCGCCGCGTGGTCTCCGGGCCGACGGCGTCGGTCGCGGCGAGGCGTTCGTTCGCGGCGGCGATGTCGTCGGGCGCCATGCCCAGCCCGGCGTCGACCACCTCGAACAGCAGACCGCCATCGGCACCGCGGTCCGCGGACAGCACCACCTTGCGGTCCGGCGGCGAGTACCGCGTCGCGTTCTCCAGCAGCTCGGACAGGATGTGCACGACGTCCGCGGCGGCCGCGGCGCGGACCGAGCCGTTCGGCGCGTGGCCGAGGTTGATCCGCCGATAGTCGTCGACCTCGGAGGTCGCGGCTCGCAGCACCTGGACGACCGTGACCGGCGCGCGGTCCCGCCGCGCCGGCGAGCCACCTGCGAGCACCTGCAGGTTCTCCCCGTTGCGGCGCAGGCGGGTCGCCAGGTGGTCGAGCCGGAACAGGCCCGCGAGGCGCCGCGGCTCCTGCTCGTCGGCCTCCAGGCTCTCGATGACCTCGAGCTGTGACTCGACGAGTGTCTGGCTGCGACGGGACAGCGTCATGAACATCTCGCTGACCTGGTGGCGCAGCTCGGCCTGCTCACCCGCCAGTCGCACCGCCTGCACGTGCATGTCGTCGAACGCCCTGGCGAGCTGGCCGATCTCCTCGGTGGTGTGCACCGGCACCGGCTGCACCGACGTCCAGTCGACCTGTTCGCCGGCCCGGACCCGCTCGACGGTCGTCGGCAACTGGTGGCGTGCCGCGGTGAGCGCGGCCGAGCGCAGCCGCAGTATGGGTGTCAGCAGCGACCGGCCGACGAGCAGCGCCACCGCGAGCGCGGTGAGCAGGGCGGCGAGCACGATCGCCGAGTCGCGCAGTGCGTCGGACCGCGCGTCGTTGGTGCGGGCAGTCACGATGGCGCCGAGCGAGTCGACGAGGTCGGCGGAGAGCTGACGCATGCGTGTCGACTCGGTGCGCAGGTCGGGCAGGAGGACACGCAGGTCGACGGCCTGGGTGCCGAGGTCGGCCGCCTGCAGCGCCGCGCGACGGGGCGCCGCCGTCGCCGTCGCGTCGGTGAACGCCGCCGCGGCCGAGGACGGCAGGTCGACCTGGAGCTGTTCGCCACGCACCGCCTCCTCGGCGGCGTGCTGTTGCGCGGCGATCGCGATGTTCCTGTCGCCGGGGCCTTTCGCGGACTGGATCAACGCGATCTCGGCGGCGAGCGTGGAACGCAGCAACAGCAGGGAGCGCACCGAGGTCGACAGCGCGTCGAGGTCCCCGCTCTGCGCGACCTCGACCACGCCGGGAACAAGTTCCGTCAGGCCGTTGACGACCTCCTGGTAGGCGGCGAGGTCGGTCACCGGGTCGCCGACGTCGTTGCTCGTCTGCACCCGGACCGCGCTCAGCCGCCCCAGCGAGTTGCTCAGCGTGCGGTCCACCTCGGCCGGCAGCCGCGCGAAGTCGACCGCGCCGCGCACCGTCACCAACTGCTCGTCGACCGCGGCACGCCGAGCGGCCAGCTCGGGCCGCTTGTCAGGGTCGTTCGTCACGGCGACGACCATCTCGTCGACCACGAGGTCCGCGAGGGTGAGCGACTCGCTGAGCACGACCATCTGGTCCCGCACGGTGCTCAACCGGTTGGCGTCGTCGAGACGGGACTGCACCCTGGTGCCGCCGAGCACGAGCGCGATGAGCGCCGGCAGCATCAACACCGCCGCGACCTTCGTGCGCAGGTTCCAGTTGTCGATTCGCCATCTTGTGGGAATCTGCTTGCCTGTCTCCGGCGCCGCGCTTCCCATCTAACTCCGCCTAACTCGAACTGTGCCGCGCGCACAACAATGAGTTCGCCGAGCGCCCACTTCGTTATCCGGCTTGGTCGCAGATCAGGACTTCAGCGGAACAGCGGTGCCATGTCAAGGGATGCGTCACATCAGGGACTTTGTACCCTGTTGGCGTTGCTCCATTCGCCGCAGGAAGCCGATTCCGGCTTCGCGCGGCACCATGACAGTTGTCACTGTGCGGGTCAGCGCGGACACGGAGCGAAGCCCTTCCCGAAAATCTTGTTCACGTATGGTCAGCCGACCAGCGCGGAGTCCCACCCACGAATACCGAACTGCCGGCCGTCGCGATATGCGTGTATCCCCGCGGCGGGATATTCGATGAGCTGCTCGGGAAGTGTGGACAAATCGAACCAGCCGATGGCGGAACATTTGTCCGGCTCCCGGTTCACCGGCTCGCCGCTCCAGTGCCGTGTCTCGAAGAACACGCCGAGGCGAGGCTCCGGGCCACTGCCGTTGACGTGGAGCGTGTGCACGTGGCGCAGGTCAGCGGCACAGACGACGACCCCGACCTCCTCGTTGGCCTCACGGACCGCCGCGTCCGGGAGCGACTCCCCGGCGTCGAGCTTCCCCGACGGCAGGTGCCACATCCCGTCGAAGGCGGGGTTTGTGTCGCGACGCCGAGTGAGTAACACCTGATCACCCCGCACCAAGAGGAGATGGACGTCGATCAGGTGCCGGTCTGCCATGCCGGGGAGCCTATCGACGCGCGTCGGCGACGCCCGGCAGGCCGTCCTTGTCAAACACCGGGTGTCGAGGAATGCTCGAGGGTCGACCAGCTTCTGGGGCGACATGACGAACGGACACCCACGGCTCGCGGTCCACCGGACCGTGCTGGCTGTCGACGTCGAGAAGTACGGCGATCCCGGCCGTACGGACCGGGATCGACTGGCGGTGCGAGCCGGTCTCTACTCCGCGCTCCGCCAGGCGTTCCAGCGGGCCGAGGTGCCGTGGTCGAGCTGCTATCACGACGACTGCGGCGACGGTGTGCTCGTCCTGGTCCCGCCAGAAGTACCCAAAGGTGTGTTCGCCGGCCCCCTGCTCATCGAGCTCGCCAACGCGCTGCGTGCCCACAACTCCGGCACCCGGTGCCACAACGGATCCGGCTGCGGATGGTCCTGCATGCCGGCGAGGTCAACCACGACGAGCACGGCATCGCGGGGACGTCGGTGATCGTCGCGTGCCGGCTCCTCGAGGCGCGTGAGCTGAGGAACTCGTTGGCCGGCTCACCGGGGTCGCTCGCGGTGATCGTGTCGTCGTGGTTCTTCGACGAGGTCGTGCGCCACAGTGCCGTCGATGCGGCGTCCTACCGCCCCGTGCACGTCACGGTGAAAGAGACGACGGCCATCGGGTGGCTGCACCTCCCGGACGCGCCGTACCCGGCAGACGCCGGCACCGCCGCGCGGACGGGTGACCCACCACAGCAGTTGCCGACGGGTCCCACGCATTTCACTGGTCGCACAGCGGAACTGACCGACCTGTCGACCGCGCTGGCGAGCCGGTCGGCAGGTCCGGCTCTCCGGGTCATCACCGGTATAGGGGGAGTCGGCAAAACGGCGTTGGCGCTGCATTGGTTGAACGAGAACCGCCGTCACTTTCCCGACGGCGCATTCCATCTGGATCTCCAGGCATTCGCGCCCAGCGGCCCCCTTCGGCCGGAGGAGGCGCTGGACCACATGCTCCGCAGCCTCGGCGTCGACCCGGAACGGATTCCCGCCAAGCGGAGCGAGATGGCCGCCATGTTCCGGTCGGCCACCGCCGGTAAGTCCCTTGTCCTGCTGCTGGACGACGCGGCATCCGCCGACCAGGTGCGACCGCTGCTGCCGGGCGCGGGCCGCAGCGTGGTCGTCGTGACCTCCCGGAACCGACTGACGGGTCTGGTCGCGGAAGGCGCAGCCTTCGTGCCGCTCGCCGCCCTCGACCGCGCGGTCGCCCTGCGACTCCTCGCCGCACTCGTCAGCGGCGAACGAGTCCAGGCCGAAAGCGACCGGGCGCACGAACTTGCCGACCTGTGTGCCGGGCTACCACTCGCCATCTGCATCGGCGCCGCCCAGTTGGCGCTCCGGCCACATTGGCTGCTCGAACATCTCATCTCGAGGCTGACCGACATCCGAACCCGCCTGGACCGGCTGTCCGTGCGGAACGACCTATCCGTACAGGTGGTGCTCGACATGTCCTACCAGGCGTTGTCCCCGGAAGCCGCGCGCGCTTACCGACGGCTGGGTCTGCATCCCGGCGACGAGTTCCCGCTCGGCGTTGCGGCCGCCGCACTCGACACCACGGTCGACGCCGCCAACGACCTGGTCGAGGAGCTCGTGGACGGCTCCCTGCTCGACGAGGTCGGCCAGGACCGGTTCCGGTTCCACGACCTGGTCCGCCTGCACGCGCTCGGACTCGCCGAGAACGAGGAACCCGCACGGGAGCGGCAAGCCGCCGGCACCCGCGTTCTCGAGTGGTTCCTGCGGTCGGCCACCGCGGCCGACCGACTGCTCAGGCCCGACCGCAGGCGGGCGCACTATCAATTCATGGACTGCCGTGCCGAGGCGTCGGTGTTCGCCGACCCGCAAGCGGCACTCGCCTGGCTCGAAACCGAGCAGGGCAACCTTCTCGCGGTGGCCCGCCGGGCGATCGACAACGAGAGCTTCGACCTCGCCTGGCACGTCTGCGATGCCGCATGGCCGCTGCGATACCGCACCCACTACGTCAACATGGTGCGGCTGTGTGAGCTCGGCCGGACAGCCGCGACCAACGCCGGCGACGAGTTCGGTGTCGCGCGCATGACCTTTCGCCTCGGGCTGCTCCGCTCGGACGCTGGCGAGCACGCCGCGGCGCGCGAGCACCTGCTGGCGGCACTGGCGATGCGGGAGGCGCTCCACGACAGTCGGGGTGCCGCGAACGTGCGGGAGGGGCTTGGTCTGCTCGCCCTCGAGGCCGGCCTGTCGGGAGAGGCCGTCGACCTGTTGACCCACGTGCTGCCGGACAACCACGCGAACGGCAATCCGCGGCGAATTGGCCGGGTGCTCCTCAATCTCGGCCGGGCATTGCTGGCGGTCGGTGACCTCGACGGCGCCGTCACCCGGCTCGACCAGGCGCGGCGCTGGTTCGCCGAGGCGCCGGATGAAGATCAATACAACAATGCGCGGCTGGAGTTGTTAGTCGGGCGGGCCCACCGAATGCGCCACCGACCGGACCTCGCCGCGACGTCGGTCCACCTGAGCCTTCGGCAGATGCGCCGGATCGGCGGCGTATTCGGAGAGGCAGAGGCGCACGAGGAGCTCGGACGGATAGCGAATCTTCTGGGTGACACGACCCGAGCACGAGCGGAGTACCACCAGGCCGCGCTCGTCTACGAGAAGTTGGGCGCGTCAGGGCTGGACCGAGTTGGCAATCACTCCGAAGAGTAATGACGGTTATACCGGGTGAACCCGTGGGTCCGAATACACGCGAATGAATCCATCGTCAACCAGCGCGCTGTCGTAATTTCCACGCACACTCCAGCATGTCTCAAAGTCGTGCCAGGACACTGGGTGATAGTTTGCCGCCAACATCCCCGTCGGACCTACCTAGAGGTGGCCCGAGTTGTTCACCAGCACGATCAATCGTGACCTGATGACAGACCATCCCGGTTGGACGGACGACGGTCGCGGTCGGACCAGAAGGGTGATGCGGGCGAACGGCGCGGTCTGGCTGCTGACCTTTCCGAATCGTGACAGCACGGTAGAAATTCAACGTGTGTCCGGCGCTGGTGCGCCGCCCACCACTGACGTGTTCACGCCTGCGACGCTCACCGGCACGACGGAACTGACCAGGGCGCTCGTGGACGCGGGCCCGGTCGCTCGGATCCGCAACGGGGACATCTGGGACAGCCTGGCGACGGGCGTCATCCGACAGGTCATCAGAGCGGGCCAGGCACGCCTGCTCTATCTGAGACTGTGCGAGTCGCACGGCGAACGTGTGCGAACACCGACGGGGCAGGTCAACCTGTTCCCATCCGCAGACACGGTGCTCGACCTCTCCGACATGGAGTTCGCCCGACTCGGACTGGCCTTCAAACGGGAAACGCTCCGAGCGGCCGCGCGGGCCGTGACGGCACACAACACGGAATGGCTTCGGCTCACGCCAACCGATCTGCTGATCGAACTGCAGAAGATCGAGCGGGTCGGACCATGGACCGCGGGCGCTGT
>Ga0193717_1000242_pt1 | contig 42267 bp, 39 predicted proteins | sample U2c2metaG_FD_145900 | JGI IMG/M metagenome (GOLD analysis project Ga0193717, IMG submission 145900) | Soil microbial communities from a riparian zone of the East river system, Colorado, United States - U2c2 | ecosystem: Environmental > Terrestrial > Soil > Riparian zone | place: USA: East River... | reverse complement strand
TGATAATGCCATCTCTGGCGACCGCTGCCGGCATCGATCGCATAGCACTCATTGGCGGAGGTTACGTACATCACTCCATCAACGACGATTGGGGTCGATTGAACTTCTCTGGTGTTTCGCAAGGTAAAGATCCACTTTGCCTGCAATCGAGAAGCATTCGTGTTGGTTATTTGCTTGAGTTCACTGTAACGGCTACCGACTGTTTGCCCGTTGTAGCTCGGCCAATCCGACTGCGAGGTCACAGTCCTGTACTGACCCGCGCTCGTGTTTCGCAGAAGATAGAGCTTATGGTCATTCCCCAGCAATTGCATATCGCTCGCTGAGCGGTTCAGCGCGATACCCTGAAGCACCTTTCCATCCTGAAGCCTCACTGAGACGCTTGCCATGGCCGCCCCGTGAGATGGCTGCAAGGTTCGCAGGAAGCCGATCAGGCTTGTACGCTCTTGATCTACGATGTCCGGAAAAGCCGGCATGCCAGATGGCAAGCCGCCGTGCAGCAACCTGACAAGTTCATCGTCTGTGCGCAAAGGTATCCTGTCCACAATCGACGGTGCGAATTCGCCTCCATTCGCGGTAGTGCCATGGCAAGATGCACACCGTGTTGCGAAGACCTGGCGGCCTGCGATCTGCGATTCCGATACCATCTTTGCCGCCGGAGGATTCTGCCCTTGAACATCATTTGCCAACAGAACTGTCAGAAAGCCACTCAACAGTACCGCTTTCAATGTCCCACACTGTTTTTGCATCTAACCCGCCCTAGATAACCATGATACGGCCATCGAAATAGCCTTTGTGACTGAATAAGAGGACACGCAGGTGTCGCGTAAAGCATGAGGCCAGGAGATGTTTATTCACATGACAAGGTTAAATATCCCTGACGTAAGTAACATCAACGACGCCAAGTTTGAAAATCAATTTCGGCCGCGCAGACTAGCAGGGGCACGGCCAATTCCAGACAGCAGATCGTAGTTAGACTGACGAAGTCCAAGCTGCAACTAACTGTCGTTCGCTGCTGGTGCCTACAACTGGGGCGCCAGCGAAGTAATCATTAAACTTGCGAACAGGCCAGGGGACGCAGCACGAGGCTTGTCACATTTGACACCGTTGGTGGGTCTAATTTAAACCCCGAATCGGCAGATAGATTCTTCCAATCGGGATCGGCGGAAAATTTTTCCCAATCTGCCTCAAGCGCAGTCATATCAGGAAAACTGAGCATATAAGTTAGATTCGGTAGATTCGGTCCGACCAGCGTATCGGCATAGAAGACTCCCGTAGCCCCGGCTTTAGCAAAAATGCCGAACTCGCCGTTATGAAACATCTCTACCTTTCGGACGTGATCCATGTTTGTCGGTGATTGATACTGGCGAAGGTGGTAGATGCGTTTTCCCTTAGTTGATGCAGAGGCCGGTGGAGTGACCTTGGGATATCCCGGGAACGCCCGCAATAGGGAACTTTCGATACGAATGTAGGGAGGCGTGGCGGCGGGAGCATCCCAGAACGGCTTGGCGGCCTTCATAAAGACATTGTCCTTCGCCAACTCAAGATCAACTGTAACTAATGTTTCCAAATTCGAACTTGGCATTAGTAGGTAATAGGAAGGGCTATCTGGCCCAAAGTAAACAGAAAACGCACCAACTGGCCCGATACCGAGTCGGTTCAGCGCCGGGATTAGGGAATCTGCAAAAAAATCACTGGTGAGCTTCACGTCGGGCCCACTTGCTAGATGGTATCGCCGCAGATCCATGTACTCTGGCGTAGATTTGCTCGAAGTAGGGCTTGCCTGAGCGTGTCGATCACCACCAGTAGCAAGCGAGAGGGCTGAAGCGGCGAAAGAGCTAGAAAGAAAATTGCGACGATCCATGAATCTCCTTGAACTAAGCAACACTTGTTCGAACAGTCTGATTGAAACCCAGTAGGGTCTAGTTATTTATCCTCCGGTGGAGGCCACGCGCCAATCTGCGAAGTCGGTCTGACCGGCGATCGTCTGCTGGGCATGGAGCTCAGAAGAAAGAGACGCGGTAGAGGAGAGAGAGGCTAATGCGTGGAACTTCGCGAAGCGTGAACGTCTCATACTTATCATCTCCAGGTCCGTATATCGGTGGTAGCCGATCGTGTAGTGACTTAGCAAGGAGCGCACCGAAGCTTTTGAAGCGCTTCAGCCACGTAGACTTGCGGGCGGATGGCTTACGGCAGACAACTTTTCGTACCCCGCCTGCGAGAGTTCAAGACTCGCAGCCGCGATATTTTCCTCCAGATGCTTGACCGAGGACGTCCCGGGAATAGGCAGGATCACTTTCGATCGTTTGAGTAGCCAGGCCAAAGCCACCTGCAAAGGAGTTGCATCAAGATCGTTCGCAAGTTTCTTGAGGGCATCATGGGCCTCTTTCGCTTGACCGAGGGGAGCCCACGGAAGAAAAGCTATATTGTTCTGCTCGCAATAATCGACGATGAAGTCTGATTCTCGATCGGCAAAGCTGTAGCGATTCTGCACAGAAACAATCGGCACGATCATGCGGGCTCTCTCCACGTGTTCGCGAGTCACATTCGACAGCGCAACGTGGCGAATCTTGCCCTGATCGCGCAACTTGGCGAGCGCTTCTACCGACGCCTCGAAGGACACAGCATTATCGGGAGCGTGGAGTTGATAGATGTCGATACGGTCCAGTCGCAGACGTTTCAGACTGCCCTCGAGTGCCTCAGTCAGATGTTTCGGACTTGCATTATGCGTCCATTGGCTGGGGCCGGGGCGCTCCCATCCACCCTTGGTTGCGATCACTAATCCACCTGGATATGGGTAGAGTGCTTCTGAAATTAACTCTTCGGAAGTACCAGGGCCGTAGGAGTCGGCTGTGTCAATCAGATTGACGCCGAGGTCGATCGTACGCTGAAGGGTCGCAAGGGAAGCAGCTTTGTCTACGGGAGGTCCCCATATTCCCGATCCGGTGATGCGCATCGCACCGTAGCCCATGCGGTTGACTGTGAGATCACCACCGATCGTGAACGTGCCGGCCGCTGCAGCTGAAACCATCTGCTCCTTATTCATAAAACTGCTCCTTTCGTATCGCGAAGTTGAAATGGATAACAAGCCCACCGTCTTTGCTCATGCAGTGGTCCAGAAGGTGTCGGACAGATTGACAACGATCGGCTCTGGCGTACTTCGCACGACCACCCATCGAAATGGATGTTCCTTCGAAGAGTGGAGTTCCTGATGTGGCAACCAACTCGGCACATGCAGAAAATCGCCCGCTCCAACAGTAGCCGAGTGCTCACCTAAGCTACCCCACCTCACAGTAGCCTCTCCCGCAAGGACGTAAACAACGGTGTCTTGCGGGCCATGGTGGTGAATGCCGGTCTTCCCTGAAGGCTCTACCACAAATATTCCCGCCCATAAGGAGGAGACAATGCCATGCATCGCTGCAATAGCGGACATCCTTAGCGATCCTGACGTCTGCTGCGTTTCTGTGCTCAGTTCAGCGGGACGCACAACGCTGATCATGGAACTCGATTCTGTTTGAGAGTCGATCCGAATAGCGACATTACCCTGCATAGCAAAGTGGTCAGCAATTGGGTGAGTAAGCGAATCATTAGGTTTGCTTTCCATGCGCTCTCCTAATCGTTGGCAGCAACCCAGTGAAAATATGTACTGTACCGTACATTACAATATATGCAAGAGTTAACGACAAGGTCGGACGCACAGTAATTCAAGCCGTCCGAAGAAAGAGGTTGCATAAAATGCTGTGGATAGAGGCGGATTCAAGTGTTGGGGCACATTAAATATTTTTTTCTGCACCCAGGACAGGGGGAGTAATGCCTAAGCGGTCACGAGGAGAGGTTCGAAACGGTAAGCTTCAAAAAGTCGCTGCAGACCTTTTTTTGAAGCGCGGTTACGAGGGCGTCACCATAGATAAGATAGTCGAGCTCGCTGGCGGTTCGAAGAGCACGGTCTACAGCGAGTTCGGTGGGAAGTGCGGGTTGTTCATTAGCAGTATCGAGAACTTGTGCCGAGAGTCGAATGAGCCCCTCACAAAGATCGATTACATGGGATTAAACCTTGAACAAAGTTTAAAGAAGCTCTCTTTTCATATCCTGAAACTTATCACCGCAAAACGATCGGTAGAACTTCATCGTCTCGCCATTGGCGAGGCGGCGAACTGTCCCGAAGTAGGCGCGGCATGGTACACACACGGTCCCGCCAAAACCGCGTCTTTTATACGAGCTCTATTGGAAAGTCATCGGAACGAGTTGCGAAAGACTGCAATTCCTATTGATCGGATGGCTGTGATGCTTCACGACTCATTGACAGGAGACATCCTATACCGTCTGTTGGCAGGAGTCAGTGAGCATGAAAACGATGTTGAACTCGAGCGGATGGCCTCCGCAATGGTCGATATATTTCTTGGGAACGTTCTTTGCAATGTGTCGTAAAAGCTTCCGAATTCGATCAAGGTCCAGCTACTGCTATTCTCCATCGCAGACTGAACCGCAATCACTACCTATCAGTCGGCCTGAGCAGAACGTGATCTCTTTGTAAATTGCATGAGAGCATTTCGCGCCATGCTCTGTGGCACAGTTATCCTGATCCTGAGCAGAGAAAAACTATGACTTCAGGTGCTGAGAAGGAAATCAGAGAACTGATTTCCAAATGGAAACAGGCGGTGCGCGACGAAGACTTTGTTGGAATACGATCGAACCATGCAGAAGACTTTCTGATGTTCGATGTGCCGCCACCGTTCCAGTCTCGAGGACTGGATGCCTACATGGAAACATGGAGAGTCTTCTACGAATCGCAGGCTAGGCCCATCACTTTCTACCTCGATCAGATTGTGGTGACGGTGGGAGACGATGTAGCCTTTGCAACCGCCGTCGGGACCTGCGGCTACGTCGAACATGGCGAAAAAACCGACCTCAAGTTCCGGCTGACCATGGGGTTCAAAAAAAGAGACGGCCAGTGGCTCATCATCCACGAACACCATTCCTTACCGGCGGAATGCTGAAGCCTGGATACAAACTCAACTGGAAGCCCTGCAGAGCTTCGTCCGAAGGCGACACAGTGTTTTGTCACTCAATGGATCGGCTGGCGGCAACTTTACGGAGAATCGTGCTGGGTCTGACGGAGAGGAGTGTCCATATCGTCTTTGTGACGTAAAGCTGATCTTCACCGGCGAGGACTCGCCCATGTCGAATCAGTTGCTGAGTGTCATGGGGCCTTTACTCAGTTCGAGAGAGAGAGAGAGAGGATCCGCGAGCGCCAGCGTGAGGGGATCGCGATCGCAAGGCGGGAAGGAAGTACACAGAGTCGAATACATTGGGGAACCGAAACTCGGCTTGAATATATTGGAAAGAGTTGCTGAAGGGAAGCTGAACCAGCAGTTCCCTGAAAGCGGGCTTGGGAAGCGATATGGACGTAGTTTCCCAAAAGCGATTTTCGGGAGGTTCGAGGTCAACTTCCGTGAAGCCGGTTATTCGGCAACTTGCCAAAGACATAGATGCATCTGAATGGCTCGATGAGCGCCTTGGCCTGTTCTCGCCAGTTGATCTATTTCTCATTCGACGGATTTGTATACCCTGGCAATATCTTCGACTCAGCACGGAATAAGTGATATTTCTCGAATGCTACATCGTTCAGGATCGTCTCAAAGCGTCCAAACACTCCGAAGCTTTCGCCCCATTCCTTCATAAGCACCACCGTCCGCATCCTTGAGATGGTGACACTTCTTGTCGGGCAGATATAGGTCTTTTCACCGATTACGACTTGACCGTACTCGACCAGGATGCTGGAACTTAGCATTGGCAGCCTCGGCTCCATGTCCGCGATCACCGTCAGGCGAAGAATGGCTCCACTCGACGGATCGACCGTGACCTCTCCGTGGTACGCCGCATTTTGCTTGAAGAGAACCGTTCCGTCGGGATCCGGGAGGCAGCAAAACCCCACCTCGAAATGAGACCCATTCTTCGGAACTGCATAGCGAAAGACCGCCTGCGGTCCGGAGTTGCCCTGCTCCCAGTGAGTCCACTGATACACACTACGCGGCGAGGAGGCGTCTGCGAACACCACCGCTAATATGGGGCCAAAGGTGCCCCATGTCTCCAACTCCCGCTCGTGCGCATTCAGTTTCTTTACGTTCTTAGCATTGGCGTCCACAACATCCTTACCGTCGCGAAAGGTCACTGTTGTGCGGGACGTTGCAGTTGGGTGCAATGATTGGTCGCTCGTCACGGTCTTCCACGCCCGCTCATCTTTCTTGGGTGGTTCGTCGTATTGGACCGTAGTGCGCGTTGCGAAGAAGTCCGGCAACTTGACGATAGTCTTACTCAAATAATCGATGGTGCGCCCGAGCATCTGCCGTTGTGCGGCCCGATCCGGAGTCGCAGTGGCTGGAATGTCTGCCGTCGGAAGAGAAGAGAAGGCCGACCTGTCGGCCAGCGCAACCAGTGCCGCCCGGGACCTTTTCGCCGGGCTGTCGGGCCTTCCATGATGACAACTTGGTGCTGCTCATCCGTTCGGTCAACTCCACGCCGAAGAGTTCTCGAGCAAGCTCCTTGTCCCCGCTGGCGTGGGCCGCCTCAAGCATCTGCTCCAACTGTTCTACGGTTAAGCGCTTCGCTTCGGAAGGATGATCGTGGTAGACCGGCTGATTGTAGTAGCCGGTGTTGGTTAGGGATATCAGATCTGGCTTTCTCACCACTACTTTCAAATCGTGATAGTCATCCACCTGGTCCGTAAGCGGTGGATCAAAGGTCAAGGTATAGGACACGCTCTCCTTCTCGATACATTTTCGGATCGCCTCTTCCACGTCGCCGCCACTTGTTTCAAGCAAGCTACCGCCGCTTTGTATTGCGAGCACAGGCAGCGCCAGATGGCCAGGTTTGACGGTGTCACCCGGTTTTAGGGGGGCGAGAAAATCCAGATAGGCAAGATAGGTATCGGGATCCGGCCACTCCCTAACACTCCAGAGTGAGATGCGCGCCTCGCGCAAGCGGGTCGAGAGTTCAGTGATCGAATCAAAGGCAATCTCGCCTCCTGTAACAGGCCATCCTGAACCCAGCCAAAACAGCCATCTGGGAGGTGTGCGGGGGATTGAAGGTGAGAGTGTAGAAGCTCCGCTCCTCTTCGACGCAGTGCTCGATGTCTCGATCCAGGTCGCTCGACGAGTTCAGCACCAGGCCTCCTGTGTGCGTCGCGATCACCTGGAGTGCCATTTTGGCCGGATGCATATCCTTTTGCGACCGGGGCGCTTCGAGGTAGTCGTGATAATCAAATGACTGGTCTGGATTCGGCCACAGGTTAATGTTGTCCAGCGTGATTCGCGCTTCCCGTAACCGCGTAGACAATTCCGTTGCCTGGTCGAAACTGATGTCGCCGCCATTCACAGGCCAGCCCGGACTGATCCATATTGCGACTTTGCGGCCTGCGATCTCCCGCTGATCGATGGCAATCGAGCCCAGGGCGCGCAGAGAGAGCGGGTTGGGCTGCGACCTGCCTTCCCATGAGCCAAGTGGACCGGGTTGATTATGCCGGCCTGGTCTCCACACCGTTCGCGGAGACTTGTGCTGCTCTACCTCCTTGGCCAGTAGATTTCCATCCCGCGTAGGCTTCGAGGACGAAAACAGCCCGTCGCGCGTGAGCCGATAGAGGAAATATGGAGAATCCTGACGGCCGCTATTCCGGCGCAGGAATTGAACAATCGCGCTTTCGGTTCGCGTGAGCTGTTGGGGCGAGAGATTGATGGCGTCGAGGACGAAGATCAGCTCGGGCGCTGGTACGGACGCCTCCAGAGAGTTGTGCATGGTGCGAATCTTTGCCGGTCGGCCGTTGTCGAGAAGAGTGAAATCCCAAGGCGGGAGGTGCGAAACCGGGTTCCCTGCCGAGTCCGTTACAACCAGGTCGATGCTGAAGAGGCCATCCCGCACGACGGAATCGGTGGCGCTCAGAGGCGCCAATGGCTTCTGCGCAACGGACGGATCTCGCAAAGGCGGGGTTTGCCCGCCTGCCCCGCAAGTCCCGAGAATCATCATGCCTGCGATAAAAGATGTGCGCTGCGGGTTGAGTCGCTTCACCACGGTTCAACATGCCCCGGAGTCTCGCGGCGAGCATAGCATGGAATGCGTCCGGGGCGCGATGCGAGACCGAGGTGATCTCACGGTTTGACTCGCTGTCCTCTTTTAAAACAAGGCGATGTTGGCGAGTCACCGGCAACGCGGAAGTTATGCAGTTGTCCGTATAACCGGCTTTGCGGTGATGTGGCACACCGCTAGGTCGGCAACGGATTCCAGGCGGGCACGTGTACGATATGCCGACTATACGGACATCCATGATAAGTAGAGTCAAGGAAAAAGCGAGAATCTTCGTGCCGCGCGCGGAGGGCGCGGGATGATGTATGTTTTTGCAGTTCCTTTCATAGCGCTTTTGTTTTTGGTTCCTGCGGTGGAACGCAGCCAGACATCCATTTGCTGTCTCAGGCCGGAGCCGTCACAGATGTTTGAGTTGAGGTTCTCTGCCATTCTCGAAACAAGTGAGTTGGAGCCTTGGGAGCGGGTGCTCCGTCGCTCAGCCGAAAAGTTGTGAGACCTGGCAGAGTGCGCTTGAAAAGCCCTGAATATGACAGCCGTAGTTATGCTGCAACTCTGCTGTTAACCTGGTGAGTTACGAAGACACGTTCTCGACGATCGATGGCCAGAAGGTATGCTGCCAGCTTGCGGGCGACGGCGATGGTAGCTTGGTTACGGTTGCTCTGCGCGGCTTCGCGCTCGTAGAGAACGGCCAGCTCCGGGTTTGAGTCTCGGAGCCAGATGCGCGGCCTCCAACAGCACCGTCTGCAAGTGTCGATTGCGCTGTTTGGAGATGGGCATGCGCCTGGAACTGTCGGCCGAGGTTTTCTCTCCGCTGCACAGGCCGCAGTAACTGATGACCTGCTTGACGGAGTGGAACCGCTCGACCTCGCCGACTTCGAGCACCCAGGTCAGCGCCGTGACGTGGCCGATGGCAGGAATCGTCATCAACCGCTCGACTCGCGTTGCCAGCAGTGGGTCGGCTTCGAGCGAACGCAGCAGAGCTCGTTCCGTCTTCTGGGTGCGCTCGATCATCTCGCGCGTGAGCTTCAGCAGTGGCCACAGTGAGGGGTCGATCTCCCTGTTCGCGGGTAGAACCTGGTGGAAATATCCTTGCTGATGCAGCTTCTCCTTAGTTGTAGCTGACGCCGGACTCCATCAGCAGCTGCGCGATCTTGTTCTTCAAGTGGACGTTCTGCCGGACCAGCAGCTTCCGGTAGCGCAGGGTGCGCCGGCGCTGCCGGATCTCGATCGGTGCCATGTAGTACTCCGGCAGGAAGTCACAGCGCAGGCAGTCGGCGATCTTGCCTGCATCGATGCGATCGTTCTCCTTCTTCGCCACGGCAATGGCACGCAGCATCAGCGGATGAGCCACCTTCACCGCTGCCGCGTGCGGTCGAAGGTAGTCGTAGATCCAGCCTGTAAACATGGTTGCTTCCATCGCCACCGTCCAAGGCGTCGCCAGGGTCCCAACCCACTCCCGCAGGCCCTGCCGCGACGCCGGAATCTTGCCCTCCGACAGCACCTTGCCACTGATGTCCTTCACGCAATAACTGATCGTCTTCTTGTGGATGTCCAACCCGATGAAGTTCATACTTGTCACGAGGAGCCTCCTTGGATGTCTCTGAATCAGCCGCTTCTGCTGAGTTCAGCCCTTGTACACCAAGTGCTCCTCAGCCCAACGACTTATCCATACAAACAAGTGAATTCCGCGCATTTGTCGATGAGCGCATTGGCGATTGTGCATCAATCGAGAATCATTCCTGACGAGATTTGCGTTTGCGAGGACTAACTTCGTTTCCGATGCACGCCAGGCATCGATTGCGGTCTATGGCGGTTTTGCAGCGGCATAGGATCCCGGGGGTTCACGGAAAGGATCTACGGCAATGCGCTTGTAGCGCACTTCCAGTACCGTCAGGTGTTCTTTGCCGCCCGGAGCTTCGAGAACGACGGTGTCCCCCTCAGCTGACCGCATTAACGTACGGCCCAGAGGTGACGCCCAACTGACATGGTTGCGTCGAGGTCAACCCCGTCGGTGTCGACAATGTTCACCTCTCGCTCCGCTCCGGCGGCATTGGCATAAAGCACCGTTGCACCGAAATATGCCTTTGTCGCCCGCGGACCCGATCTCGGAGCTTCCGGATCCACCACTTCTGCGGCTTCGATCCGCTTTGAGAGAAAGCGAATCCTCCCATCGATCTGCCGCAGCCGACGCGGATGGCCCTTACTCACTCCACAGGCTTCAACAGCTTCGGGTCATCGAGCCCGGCCAAAAGCTCCGTATTCACTTTGATCCCGGTGCTCGTTTCAGTTACTCCTGGGAAGGTCTCAGGCTCCTACAGTTCAATTGCGGGACGTAGCGTGGCGGATCATACAAGACCTCATTCCACGAAATTAGTGTTATCTGCGTTACGGTTTTCGGAAGGTGGTGAGTTCGCGCCAGTTGAAATAGAGGTCGGGCAGGATGAGGTAGCAGCAGGAGAGGAATAGGAGGGTAAGGGCGAAGGCTTCTTCCGGCATGTTGAAGAATGCAGGGATAGGGTTGAGGATCCGGGAGAAGATGAAGTTGAGGGTGAAGACGTAGGAGCGGATCATCCACTGGCGGTGGACCTGGATCTGTCGGTTGCGGGCGGCGAGGAAGGCGGCGAAAGTGCAGAGCAGCCAGAGGGTGGCGGTGACTCCGTTGGCTAAAAAGAGGCTGGGGAGGGCATCGTGTTGCAGGATGAGTGCAGTTGGAGCAGAGATGGCGATGGAGATGACGTAGACACGGCCCATGATGCGGTGCCGTTTTAGGTGTCGCTGTCGGAAGCGGGTGGAGAAGAGGAATGGCCCGAGGATGGTTGCGAGAACTCCGGTGATGATGTGCGGAACGAGGAGCACGACATCCTTGATGAGTTTGGTGCGGTAGGCGCTCGGCTGATTGATAAGAGGAAGATCGGTGAAGATGAGGACGGAGATGCCGGCGAGTCCGAGAGTAGTCCAAAGCAGGTAAGTGGCTATCTTCCGCGAGGTGCCGGAGCGCGTGCGAGAGGTGGACATGGGTGTGTCGTTCCGGAGATCTGGTTGGGCATCGATATGTTCGAGAAGCATATCGGCAAGAGGATTCGATCCGTGTGAATTCAAGAGCACTGCGAAGGACCTCGGCTACACGCATTCGCGCAGAGTGCCAATGGTTACAAAATGATCAGCCAGAATTTGCTTCATTTCAACGCATTCGGAGCAATGATTTGGGTCAGGAGATCATCAGTTCCGCTAACACGCACCAAGTCTGGACTTTTAGAACCACCGTTGTAGTTAACTTCTGCTGTATGTCGGACTGCATCGTGATCGAAAACAAGCTGGAGCGTGCCCCCATGGGATGTTTGTGCGACAGCGTCGTGAAGGCCAGAAGAAGAGAAGGGGCGGTGATTTACCTTGATGATCTTCACTCCCGGAGTGACGCCAGCCTGAAAAGCGGTCATATCGCGACTGACATCCAGTACCGTACCATCCTCGTTGAGGAGAATGCCTATAGAGAATCTCTCATCAACCGTTGCCTGGCTTCCCCATAGGGGCCACAAAAGGTCTGTCTTATGGGCTCGTTCTAGATGGCGGACTATGTTTGTCTCCTGAGCCCGATATGAGAGCCGCCAGCCAGCTTGAATTATGCCTCCAGTCGGCGGCGCCGGACTCGTCGACTGAAGTCGTTGCGCAAAGAAGGTTTTCCAATCGTAGGGCTGCACGGCGTTAAGGTCTGCAACGACGTCCTCGAGAGCATATGTCTTCGAATGTCCGTTCAAGACCACTGGGAAGAAGAGCTTACAGAAGTTGTCAAGCGTATGCTTGTTGCTCGAGAGCCGCCGTATGGTGGTGTCAGCTTCAAGCCAAATGAGAGCTCCCTCGGCATAAAAATCTGTGGAGCGCCGTTCGGTCTGCCAAGCCGCGGGCGCTGTCGTGAGCAGTTGCACTGCGACAGCGGTGTCTTCCATAGATCGCCACTGCCTGCCGGGATGAGTCGCCATCTCCGCTGCATCTAAAGCCATAGCCTCTCGAAAATCCCTTGGGCTCCAAAATCCACTGCGTGTTGTGAGGACCATTCCTAGATACTCTGTCAGGCCCTCATAAACCCAGACTAGATCCGCCTTTAGGGGTTGTTGGTAGTTCAGTGTGTCGAAGCCGCTGGGGACCCGAGCTTTACCGTTCCAAGCATGTACAAATTCATGTGGGATGGTCGATGCTGTGGTCAGAAACTTATCGGGTGAAGAGAGTGCGTCTTCGACAAATCGGTTGTCGCTCGATGAAGAATGCTCCAGCGTGTAATGAGCAAGCGGATCGCTTAAGGTCAGCAGAAGATGATATTTGGAGTAAGGAGCGCCGCCGAATAGTGATTCCGCTTCCTCGACCAGTCGCGTGAAGTGACTTACCTGTTCAGAGCAGATGCGAATGGAGCGTTCGCTTTCTCCAGCCAGATCCAGTTCCACAGCTTTGTGACCTCCCAATTGGATCTTTCGGAAGTGCTCAGCGGCAACTACTGGAGAATCGACTAGAGTTTGGAGCGACACAGATGCAAAATCTATTTGGCCGGCATTCTCGTGCTGCATTGCCAGTGCAGTACCAAATAGCCAACCACGAGGTAAAAGTAATCGACTTTGTAGCATCAGTCTGTCTGCTGGCACATCCGCCAGGAATAACAGGAGCTGCCACCAATTGACAATGGCGATGTGTTCGCTAGTTGTAACAGTGGCAGAGAATCCATCAGAGATATCTACAGATGCGAAATCGAGATCGACATCTAAATCAGTTGCACCAGCAGGAATGTTCAGCTTGAAGTCATATATTTCGACATTGTCTCGATGCCATGGCAGAGAATTGCCTTTGCTGCTGAACTTCAACTGGATGATCTGATTCAGAGCTCCGGCTGGGGCATGCTCGCCAGGAATCCATTTTGGATAGCCAAGTGTCAAGGGCCCAGGTTTGACTGGAATCGTGAGATGGGAATGAATAATACCTTTTTGGTAGTCATTCAAATCTACAGTTATTTTTATAGGCGTTTGTGCATACGCGAACACGCTCGATAGGAAGATAGACATCCCAATACAAAGTTGATTCCAAACAGTTTTTACTGAGTTCATCGTTATTCCTTGGTGGATCACGGACGACCCGGCCACGAGATATGTTTTCCGTCTAAACCTTTTAGCATTCCAGCCAATTTCGTCTTGGAAGCTTGGATAGCGGCGTCTATCTGGATCAGTTCGACACAGTTCATCTATGACAATTCTGATTGGAGCGACGGCACACGTTCATGGGGGGAAGGGTACTCAGAAGTTGAGTTATCGCTCACGAACCCTGCTCCTTTGTGGGAGTCGGGATCTTTCAGATTCATTCCCACTCCAGTCAATGTGTGGAACCCGAAGTATCAGAAAGGAACTGGTTCAGATCGTGAAGAAAAGAAGATTCCTCTTCGTAGAATGGAAAGTGCCTGGTTTTCTCGTAGATTACTATCTTGGCCCCCGGTACTGCTTGCGAGATTTTCCAGCCCGTCACGACGGCGGAATTGATGTCGTAACGTCCCCACATTACGAGGGTCGGAAACGTGAATCTCTTCAGATCATCGGTTAAATCGCGATTCTTTAGCGCATCCTGAACCGCATCATCGATATTTTGGTTATTAACCTTGGCCAATTCTTCGCTACTGAGTTTCCCGATCAGTTCCTGAAAACGTTCTTGGCTGTAGAAATCTCGTGCGAGGAATCGCCTAAGCAACTCCCCAGAAGATTTGGCCGCTGCATCGTTTCCCTTTGCAATCTCGTCTTCATTGGCGAGTTGATCGGGAAACACCTCTTCAAACAGGTAGCGCGACTTATACCAATTTGGGCCTGCAGAATCAATGAGAACGAGGTGCTGAATACGCTGAGGATATGCAGCAGCATAGGCCATGCTGAGCAATCCACCCCAGGAATGGCCGATGAGATCGATCCTGTTGTAGCCAAGCCTGACGCGAAGAGCCTCGAGGTCGGCTACCTGAGCCTCTAGTCCTTCGGGAGCGGAGGCACGCAACAGCTTTGATTTCCCAATTCCACGCTGGTCGTAAAATATGACGCTACGGTTCTGCGAGAACTTCTTAGTGAACACGTCTGTGAGATACATGTACGTGTGGGAGAAGCCTGGGCCCCCATTGACAATGATGGCCGGAGTCTTCCCCGCATCATGTCCAAACTGCTCGTAGGAAAGATCAGTATCTGCCGTATGCACGATGCCTGTAGATTGTGGAGTTACCTCTGCCTTGGACGTTGGCGGGGCAACCACGGAACAGAACAAACCGACTAACACGGAAAGAAAAAAAATCATCAACATTCCTTACAGATTGATTGCGTTTAGAGCACTTGAGTTTGCTCGAAATAGTTTTGCTCTTGGCGGAATTACCTTCCTAAAGAGAATCAAAATGTTGAAGTAGATCATTCGGGGTCTGTGACAGCTCACAGACCCCGTAAGTTCGCTGCTCTTACTTCACATCGTGTAGGAGACTTTCGGGAAGTCAATATCGACGTCTGTCGACGTGTTGAAATAGTTGGTGAACACATTCAGCGCGACGTGCGCGATGATCTCAGCGATATCGCCATCCGAAAAACCAGCGGCACGGACCGCAGTCAAATCGGATTCGGTTATCTGCCCACTAGTGTCCAGCATCCTCTTAGCGAAACTTAGTGCTGAGGTCTCCCTAGCGTCGACACCGTTGCCTTGACGTCCAGCTAGGATCTGCTCTTGGCTGATGCCAATCATCTTGCCGACGGCGGTGTGTGCCGAGAGACAGTACTCGCAGCGGTTCTGTTGGGCGGTGACCAGGGCCAGTTTCTCCCGCAGCTTTGGGTCGAGATGACCGCCGGCAAGCGCCCCGCTGAAACCCAGATACGCTTCCAGGACAGAGGGTGAGTTGACCATAACCTTGGTCATATTGGGCACTAATCCCAGTTTGGCCTTTACGTCATCCAACAGCTTTTTGGCTTTTCCAGTGGCGACTGAAGGATCGATAGTTTGTAAACGAGACATCTTGTACATTCCTCTTCTTGCGACCGCTTAGCGGTCTGCACATTTGTGAGATACGTATTAGCCGATCCGGTTACAGGAGATAGCTCGGCCTCTGTTGCTCTATTGCCAACCAAAATCGCAACGACTGTGTGTCAGTCGTGCGGATAAGTTATCAGCACTCGAACCCGCGCCAATTCGTATGACGGAAAAGTAACAAGGACGAATATGCGACCTCTATTTTGTCGCGCGTGTTGGATACACGATCAGACATTTGGTGCAGAGAAGACGATTCACGAACGAAGCTTTTGGGATATCGCTGCATGTACTAGAGCTGTGTCAGTGTATTGACGAAAGCTCGTCGCTTTTCCGTCAGTTACCTCCCATCGATGTGCAAACGGCGCTACAAACGCTTTGCCCGTTCGCCTGAAGAGGCCGTTGTAGTTTCCGAAAGCGACAACCACAGAGCCCTCGATTGTGAACGCCTCAGGTTTCGCCGAGAAGTCAGCCCAGTCACGTCCCAGCGGGGTTAACAAATTCTCAAGCACAGCCTGAGGCCCAGTCCAAGTACCGGAGTAATAGGGGAATCCCTCCGCCTCCGTCCATTGCACCGTGCTGTCGAGTTGGCTCAAGGCCGCGGGCACATCGCCGCGGCCAAGAGCGTCATAGAAGGACTGCACTACATCAAGTGGTTTCATGGGGCTGGCTCAGTCCAGACTAGCGAATGCTCAAAGTGGCCAGAGAACCTAGGCCAAGATTGTCGACGAGACTACGCTGAATCGGAGCAACGGCGGTGTTCAAAGCATCGGAGCCGAAGGGCAAACCGACAATAACTCGGTCGGGGCGCTGGCCCGCAGGAGTCCCAACGAGCTTGTCGATGGCGTCCGCGATGTCTTGAGGATTCGGTGCATTTTCACCCTGGAACATACTCATGAAGGTCTGCAGAATCTTTCCGGGAATCTCAGCGACTTCTCCATAAGATCCGGATCGGGCAGCATCTGCGGGCTGCTGCGCTGCAGCGAACAAGTTTGTTGGATACGCACTCGACTGAACCAACACCACATCTACACCCAACTGCGATAGCTCGTAGCGATAGCTATCGCTCAGGGCTTCGAGAGCCTGCTTGGATGCGCCGTAGAGCCCGTAGAAAGGCATAGTCACCCTCCCCAGAATTGATCCGACATTGATCACAAGGCCGGCGTGCCTCGCACGAAGGGTCGGTAAGACTGAGCGGAGGACTCGTTGAACACCGAACACGTTTACCTCAAACAGGTCTCTTGTCTGCTCGGGCGTGAATGTCTCGGAGATGCCTGCGAAGGCCACACCCGCGTTGTTGATCACAACATCGAGCTGGCCGTTCGACTGTTTCAGAACTTGGGCAACTGCGCTGACAACACTCGTCTCATCGGTGACGTCGAGTTGGATGACTTCAATCTTCTTACTCTTGAGTTCGTCTGCAACCTGCTTCTTCTGTCCGTCTACAGAGCGAAACCCTGCAAACACCCGATGCCCAGAAGCAGCCAACTTTTCAGCGGTGAGGAGCCCGAAGCCGCTCGATGCACCAGTAATGAGAATCGTCTTTTCCATTGTATTTACCTTTCAGTTTGGAGCCCGGATTCGAGCTGTTTGGCGTCAATGTGCCCCGGGGTTATAGGCCAGCTCATAAGTTCACAGCAAAAGCGCATCAAGGCAGAACGGATGATATTTCGCGTCCAATCATGACTACACGCGTTGCCCACGCCGAATAACCCAATGCATTCAGCTGATTGTGTGCAAGCGGCATACCAAACTCGGTGCATCTACCGTTTATGGCAGATTGTCTAGCTAAGTTGCTCCTTCTCTGCGGAGTTGATTTGCAACGTTAAACGGGCTCTCAATCCGCAGCTGACGAAGGTGTGTCGGAGGTCCGACAGTGACGGATGTAAGTTGGGAGGTTTCGTCGCGGTGCGCGATTGCGTTGCCGCTTGCGCCGCCGCAGTATTCAAAACATTGAAGCGCCCAGAATCTTAGACATGTCACACTCATCTGCGAACGTTGCGTTAGGGGCTCCGTTGGGAGCCTAGACGATGATGGTGTTGTCGAGCATTACCTTCTCAGTGAGCGCCCACTATAACGCGGCCGGTCTGATGATCCATTGCGGTGATGCTGCGTGCATAGGCGCGACTGGGTCGGGCAATGTTCTTGAATTGTCCGAGATATTTCAATGGTGCTTGGTATGGAATGTGTATGTGTAGTGTGATGAAAGTAATGTGAAGGTAAAACGAAACCGCCGTTTTTAGGTCATCGATAGCATGACGGCTGTGTTATCAGGCATAGTGAATGGGCCGATCTCGACGCGCCGTTTATTGTCGAGATACCAGTCAATGACGTCGTGGTCCTATGTGAAGTGAAGTGGTCAAATGGCCCCGATCAACGCACCATACTCGTAGTCGAAGAGGCATTGTTTGAGGGCAATACTTGGGGATCAGCAACCTATAAACCACGCTTTCAGTGTTCAGGAAACTCAAAGCGCCTAATGCACTTTGGGTATCGTGAGGCTCCCCAAAATGCTTCTTGTCATAGACCGACTCCGCGCCTTGGGGCAGGAAGCGTCGCATCACGCGACCTGATTGACCACGGGTTGCCCTCTGCGCAGCCGTTCGATATTAGCCGCGACCACATCTGCGATGCTGCTGAACGAATCTTCTGTGACACCAGCTATATGCGGCGTAACGATCACATTCGGGGCCTCGAGGAGTGGGTGAGTCACAGAGGCCGGCTCGCGTGAAAAGACATCTAGCCCAGCGCCAGCAAGATGCCCTCGGCGCAGTGCGCCGAGAAGTGCATCATCGTCGACAAGGCCACCGCGAGCGATATTGATCAAGTATGCCCCGGCCTTGAGAGTCTCAAGTTCGTGGGCGCCAATGAGTTTCTCAGCCTTGCGGATGGCGAGTGGACAATCCGCATCGCGATGCGGGGCTTTGCGATACAGGAACAGACCCTCAAGCTGGACCAGAGCGACTGTGCTGGGTATGGACGACCCGGGTACAATGTCAAATCGACGGTTTGTGAACTGTTCTAAACCGTTTCATAAGCCAATTCGCAAGACAATGACATGACAACCCGTTCAAAGAGGAATTTCTCGTACCGTGAACTGTCTGCGATCAACGATCGTCGTCTTCTTAATATCGGAGCATGTGTCCTCTCTGAGAGATAGTGGGAGCGGGCAATCGGGACCGTAATGGAACTTCGGCATTTCTCTCAAAGAGATCGAGATTGTGTCGAATTGCAGGAAAAACCGCGAGTGTGACGCGCCTTCGGAGTAGTGCATGTGCAACGGCCCCGAAGATCGCAAACACGATCGCGGGGCTATCAACTTTCTGTTCAGGTCAGAAGTCCAGCCGCAGGGCGAGCTGTCCTGTGCGGTTGCCCGCGTTGTCGGCTGTCTGCACCGAGGTGATCTGCCCGAACGATGCCGGCGCCGAGACGTTGGTTGCTGGCGCGGCGATGTTCGGGTGGTTAGGTAGGTTGGTGAAGGTCGCCTCAAAGCGCAGCCTCAGCGACTCGCGGAGGGGGAACGTCTTTGCCAGACCTCCTGCTACCGCGGCAGTGCCCGGCCCGACGAGGCTGCCGACGGCGCAGTTGCCGACGCGTCCCGGCGCGGGCGTGGCGTTGTAGGCGTTGACGTCAAAGTAGTTGTTCAGCGTGCGATTGGCTGGTACGGGATTGCCGATGCAGTCCGGCCGCAGCGCAGCGCCACGGAACACCAGGTTGAGGTTCGCGGCATCGTTGCTTGGGCTGGTGGTCGGCGTAAGGTACGGTCCAGTCTGCCACAACGAGACGGTGCTGATCTGCCAGCCGCCCAAGACTGCATCTTCAAGGCGATTCATGTTGCTCAGGTACTGGCGATTGTTGCCGAAGGGCAACTGATAGATCGCCGAGACCAAGAAGCGCTGGCGCCGCGTGCCGACGACGTTGCCGCGATTGGCGCGGAGGTTGAAGCGATCGGCTACGGGCGTTCCGTAGTTGACCTCGGGCGCGAAGACTGATGGAGCGTCGCCGGCGGCGTTGCTCAGGTTCTTCGCCCAAGTGTGGTTTACCTGGAAGAGCAGGCCGTGGTGCAGCTTCTGGTTGAACTCGGTCTGCAGAGCCTGGTAGTTGGCGTTGCCTTGGTTCTCGCTAGAGAGAAGGCGTCCCCAATTGGGATACGGCCGCTGGCTGTAGTCGTTGGGCGTGACGCTGGCATGCTGCTGGTTGAGGTCGACGGTCTGGCCCATGCGGTAGGAGTTCATCCCGACGTAGCTGACGCGCAGGCTCAGGTCATTGGTGAGCTGACGCTCTACGGTCATGTTCCACTGCGCAGCCTGCGGATCGCGGAAGTGCAGGTTGACGTTCTGGTAGAAGTCACCCGTACCCGCGACCTGCGCCGGTGTAAGGGGAGCTGCCACGTTGGGGAACTGGAACGCTGCCTGGCCGTTGGAGAGCAGGTTTGCGGTCGTCTGCACCACACCGACGTTGATGTTGGTCGTGTTGAAGGAGAGCTGACCGAGGCTGGTCATGGTGAAGATGCCGAAGCCCGCACGCAGCACCGTCTTGTTGTCACCAAAGGGACGATAAGCAAAACCCAGGCGCGGTTGGAAGTTTTTCTTATAGAAAATGCGCAGACCATCGCCTACGCCGACCTTGCCAGCCTTCTCGATCGGAACGCAGGGCAGGTTCTGGTTCACGCCCGGGCAGGCGTTGATCGTATTCAGCATCTCCTGCCGTGCAACGCCGTTGTTCGTCAGGATAAAGCCGCCGTTGGTGGGATCGAAGGCTCCGAGGTTGTTGTTCTCACTGATGAATGGAGGCAGCGCCTGCCAGCGTAGTCCGGCGCTCAGGGTGATATAGCGAGTCATGTGCCACTCGTCCTGCGCGTAGATACCGGTCTGCCAAGCGTGGAGCTTGGTGTCAGGCCCGGAGCGCGCAACGTAGCTCTTCGAAGGCAGCCCCAGCAGAAGATCGGAGAAGGCGTTGCCGCTGAAAGTGGCTGCGTTAAAGGTGAAGGAGCCGAAGTCGTTCGATCCGCCGAAACTCTCCAGATCGGTATAGCGCACGCGGCGAACGTCCACGCCAAACTTCACCGTGTGGTTGCCCTTTACCCACGACAGGTTGTCGGTGAACTGGAGCGTCTGCGAGCGCGTCGTTCCCGTCTTGTCGCGGCCGACAGGAGTGAAGTTTGTCCCATCGCTGAAATCAAAGGTTGGAAATGCATTCACGTTCGGTACATCGCTCAGGTTCAACCCCTGCAGCCCGAGTGTCTGCACCGCGCTCGCCCCGCTGATGGGGAAGTCGACTTTGGCCGTGTAATACGTCAACCCGAAGCGTGCCTCGTTTAGCAGCGTCGGCCTGATCGTGTAGTTGTGCGAGAAGATCAGGTTGCGGTTCGTCTCGCGATGCACCTCGGTCGGCAACAAGTTGTTGGTCGCCGTCGTGTCGACGTCCTTCCAGCTCCATCGGCCGTATATCTGCTGCTTGTCGCTGATGGTGCGGTCGATGCGCGCATCGTAGCCATTGATGTTGGCGGGAGAAGGCGCCTGCGCGCGATAGTTGCCCGTTAGGTCCGTGCCGGTGTCGACGTTCGGAAGCGGAACGTATTTATTGAGCAGAGACTGTGAAACCGCGCTCAGTTGGCCCGATGGAATTTGGTTGTTGGCAAATGGATGGCCCGTTGAGGGATCGACTGCCGCCGATCCGGGAAGATTAGTCAGGTTGCCTGAGCGCATCGCCGCTGTAGGCACGCTCAGCACGAGCGGAGTAGTAAAGCGCCGCCGGTTGCCCTCATAGCCGGCGAAGAAGAACGTCTTATCTTCGCCGGGCTTCACGTGCGAAAGACGCAGCGGCCCGCTGAGGCTTCCCCCGAAGGTGTTGTAGGCCTTGTGCGCCTTGCTGTCAAACCCCCATGTCTTTGCGTCCAACGCGCTGTTCTGCATGTACTCGAAGACGCTGCCGTGAAAATTATTCGCTCCGCTCTTAGTGATAATGGTCACGTCGGCCATCTGAGAGAACTCGGCGTTGTTGTTGAACTGCGTTACCTTCATCTCACTGATCAGCTCCGATGAAGGGTTCATGTTGTTCAGCGCGCCGTTCTGGCGAATATTCACCGTCGAGGTGCCGTCGACGGAGTATTGGATCTGCGCAGATGTTCCACCGCCGATCGACAGATTGCCGTTCGAGTCCTGCTGCACGCCCGGCACCGCCGCAAGCGCCGTAAGCGGGCTGTCATTGCCTCCGCGGTAGTTCATTGGGAGCTCGACCACCTGTTCGAAGATCTTAGTGTCGCCGATTGTCCCGGTCTCCGTGTTCACGGTCGATGCATCAGCTGCCTCTACCGAAACCGCCTCCTGCGATCCGCCGATCGCCAACTTTAGGTCGGCACGTAGCTGCTGCCGCGCGGCGAGCGTCATTCCGGTCAGCGTCTTGTCCACAAAGTTCGACGCAGAGGCCGTCACCGCATAGGTGCCTGGGTTGAGGTTCAACACCAGGTACTCGCCGCTATCGTTCGTGGTCGCGTCGCGCGATGAATTGTCGTTCAGGTTCGTCACATGCACATGAGCGCCGGAAATCACCGCGCCCGAAGGGTCCTCGACCGTCCCGAGGATACTTCCGAAGGTCGATTGAGCGCGAGCGGCGGTACCTTCGCACACGAACGCGAGACATAGAACAGCTAGTAGATAGAGCCAGTTCCCCGTGCACTTTTGTGTTATCAAAGCGCGTCTGGAATTCTTCTGAGGGGTGCCGTTAATTCTTGCGTCGCCCTGTTTTCTACTTAGTCTTAGTTCTGTAACGGCAAGCGAAGCAGATTGAGAAAGGCCTTGAATGTACATCATTGAAATCACCTCGGGAGGCCAAAATCTTTCGGCCTCACTTAGTGAATCGAGAAATTCGTAAGGTACGCATAAAATGATTACTTATGAGTTCTTAATGGGTTTAACGCTAAAATTGTCGTTCATCGGACCCAGAGAATGACTAAAAAGGCACTTCGCGAGGTTGCGCTCAAGATCGTGGTTGGAATACTGGCGGCCTTGTCGATCACCTGGCTTGCCTACCGATTTCATTTCAATCTCTCTTCTGCGACTTCGATTCATCTCTTTCTGGTAACCGCCATTGCATTGCGGTGGGGCTTTCTTGAGGCGAGCATCGTATCTCTGGTGTCAGTGGCTTGCCTCGATTACTTTTTCACCCAACCGTTGTTCCATTTTTATATGACGGACTCCCATGACTGGGTAGCTCTGGTCACCTTTGAAAGTGTCGCCTTGCTCGTTAGTCGTCTATCGAATCAAGTCAGCCGTCACGCCCGCGAAGCCGAGATACATCGAACACAACTGCAGAAGTTGTATGAGCTGAGCCAGAACGTCCTTCTTCTAGAACACCAAAAACCGGCCGATCAGCAACTAGCGGACTTGATTCTGTCGACGCTTCAAGTGAAGGGGGTTGCTCTATGGAACGGTTATGACTTACGTCTGAGCCTGAGCGGCGTCTGTGACGTCACAGACGATGAAGTGCGTTCCACCTACTTTACGGAGCGCAACGAGGATGACCCCCTAGCAGGCATTTCGCGACGCGTCTTGCGCTCGGGCACGCGAGCCATCGGCTCGATGATCATCTGCGGCCATTCGCTCGATGATGCTTCGATCAATGCAACCTCCTCGTTGACAGCTGTTGCGATCGAGAGAGCACGCTCTTTCTCTGCGGAAAGCAGTGCTGAAGCTGCGCGGCAAAGCGAGCAACTTCGTTCTGCCGTGTTGGATGGTCTCGCGCACGCTTTTAAGACTCCGTTGACAACGATTAGGAGTTCAAGTTCCGGCCTGCTCGAAATGGATACGTTGTCCGGCGCTGAAAAGAGGCTCGTGGCACTGATCGATCAGCATGCCGATCATCTTAACGACCTAACCACCCGCCTGCTCCGCACGGCGAGAATCGACAACGCGGACCTCAAGTTGAAGCGGGAACAAATTGACCTCACTCAACTCATACAAAACAGCGCTGAGGCATCGGGGCAGGATCTGGGCACACATATCGTCCATCTTCAGGCCAGGATGCAACATAGGATGGTATGGGCCGATAGACATCTCCTGGAGATGGCACTCTTCCAATTGCTGGATAATGCCGCCAAATATGGGAGACCCGATTCTTCGATCACGATCGACGTTCAGGAAGATCCGGCCGAGACGCTTATTAGTATCAAGAATGAAGGTTCCTTCATCCCGCCTCACGAAAGAGAAATGATCTTCAAGCGCTTCTATCGCAGCCCAGGTTCAGATCGAAAGGCATCGGGGACAGGCCTCGGTTTATCCGTAGTCAAGCGGATAACGGAAGCGCATCAGGGGCGTGCGTGGGTAAATAGCGACGAGTCAACGGGAACAACTTTCTTCCTTTCGTTGCCCCGAACAGCAAAGGAGATATAGGCGTGGCGGGGCGATTGAATGCGCTCATCGTTGAGGACGATGCAGGAATCCGGCAAAGCCTGTTTGAGACTTTGACTGCATTGGGATTCATGGTTGGGGAGGCCAGCAACGGAGAACAAGCCCTCGCCCGTCTGCGATTGGCCGACTATGACGCAGTATTGCTTGATATCAATATGCCTGGGATGGGAGGAATCGAAACCTGCCGCAGAATTCATCGCAGCCATCCACACATCCCTGTCATCATGCTCACCGTGCGGGAGGAAGAGGACGACAAAGTGGAGGCGCTCGATGCGGGTGCCGACGACTATGTGACCAAGCCTTTTCAAATTAGAGAGCTTACGGCGAGGTTGCGTTCTGCAATCCGTCGTTCGAAGACCTCGACAGTTCCAACCGACTCTACTGTAGTGATTGGCGCTTTGCGGCTAGACCCGGATCGTCATCGTGTCGAGAAGATGGGGCAAGAGGTTCGCCTTACTCCGAAAGAGTTCGCGATGTTGCGTTATCTGATGGAACACGCAGGTCGCCCTATCCCTCACAACCGTCTACTGATCTCTATATGGGGACCGGAGTATGGTAACGAGCGCGAATATCTACGCGTTCTTATCAACCAACTTCGAAAAAAGATTGAAGACGACCCGGCACAACCGTCCTATATATTGACGGAAAGTTATATTGGCTATCGCTTTCGCGAAGCATAGGACATCTGACTGCTGTTCCTCTACTCCCGATGCGACCGGTATGGATATTCGGCCGACATCTGGCTTCGAAGCACCCAAGTACGACTGAGAGAGAAAGGCAGTGGATTCCGAAGAGTCTGTGACCGAGCGACCGCAAAACCACGCAAACTTTACCTGACACTCTTACGGAATCTTTACCCACAATCAGTTCTAATTGAAGGGAATAAATTTCGGCGGAAGACTCGCGCTTGTTGATGTAGTTCTTGTCGTCACCGTTTATCAGGAATTGTATTTCCGGTCTATGCCTTCGTCAGTCTGTGTCGAGGGTCGCGCAAGAGAAATTGAAGTTCCTCATCTTCCTAACCAACCGAAAGCGTACGCATGTCGTTCTTCGATCTTGTTGTCGGTAAACCGCTCGCAACCTCTGAAGAGCGCGCTGAGCACATCGGTCCGATCGCTGGCATTCCCGTCTTCGGCCTTGACGCGCTAAGTTCGGCTGCCTACGGCCCTGAGGCCGCTCTCACGCTTCTTATCCCGCTTGGCCTGGCGGGCATTCAGCATATCGTTCCCATTAGCTTCGCCATCCTCGGCCTACTCGTCATCGTCTTCATCTCCTATCTGCAGACCATCGACGCCTATCCCCATGGGGGCGGCAGCTACACAGTCGCGTCTGAGAACCTCGGCGCGAACGCTGGGCTACTAGCCGCCGCCGCGTTGATGATCGACTACATCCTCAATGCAGCTGTCGGTATTTCCGCAGGGATTGGAGCGTTGGTCTCCGCTTTTCCAGCACTCCAGCCCCACACGCTCGCGCTCTGCCTTTCAATCCTGTTCGTCCTTACCCTTATCAACGTGCGCGGAGTTAAAGACACCGGTACCGTCTTCCTCATTCCCACTTACCTGTTCGTCGGCACGCTCCTGCTCGTGATCTTTGTAGGAGCGGTGCGCGCTTTCGCCGCCGGCGGTCATCCTGTCCCGCTCGTCGAGCCTCCGCACCTTCCAGTCAGCACATCGATGCTCTCCCTCTGGCTTCTCGCCAAGGTCTTCGCCAGCGGATGCACCGCGATGACCGGGGTCGAGGCTGTCTCGAACGGAGTCAACGCCTTCCGCGAACCTACGCAGAAGAACGCCAAACGGACACTCACGATCATCATCGGTCTGCTCATGGTTTTCCTCGCCGGCATTGCTTTACTATGCCGCGCATACGGGATTGGCGCCACCGATCCTGGATCATCCGGCTACCAGAGCATCCTCTCCCAACTAACTTCAGCTGTTATGGGCCGCGGTTGGTTTTACTACCTCACTATTGGCTCGATTCTCGCAGTGCTTGCGCTTTCGGCGAACACGTCGTTCGCCGACTTCCCACGTCTTACCCGCGCCATTGCACTCCGCGACTATCTGCCACACGTATTCAAAGTTCGCGGGCGTCGTCTGCTGTATTCTCATGGCATCGTTGCGTTGGTAGGTTTTACCGCGCTACTACTGATTGTCTTCGGTGGTGTCACCGATCGGTTGATCCCGCTCTTCGCCATCGGCGCCTTCCTCGCCTTCACACTCTCGCAAGCGGGAATGGTTGTCCATTGGAAGCGCAAGGGCGGTCAGGGCATGGTACGCCGCATGGTCGTTAACGCTGTGGGCGCCGTCGCCACCGGCATCACACTTGTCGTTGTGCTTGTCGCCAAATTTGCCGAAGGCGCATGGATCACCGCGATCCTTGTTCCGGCGCTCATTATTGCGATGAGCGCCGTCAAGCGCCACTACAACCGAGTCGCACGCCAAATCGCCGTCGATTGCCCCATGCGTGTCGACAACCTCGTCGAGCCTTTCGTCATTGTCCCGCTCGACCGATGGTCCCGCATCACCGAAAAGGGTCTGCGCTTCGCTTTGAAGATCAGTGACCAAGTGCAAGCTGTCCACGTTGACGCCGAGGATTGCTGCGACGAGGTCCGACAGATGTGGCAACAGAATGTCGCGGCGCCTTTGCTCGAGTCAGGAAAGGTCGTGCCCGAACTGATACTTCTCTCTTCACCCTACCGCTTCGTTATAGCGCCACTCGTCGAGTACATCCTGAAAGTCGAGCGCGACCATCCTGATCGTCAGATCGCCGTCCTGGTGCCGGAACTCGTCGTCAAACACTGGTGGGAGACTCCGCTCCACAACCAACGGGCTCAACTGCTAAAGCTCCTTCTTCTCGTACGCGGGAATCAGCGCATCATGGTCATCAATATTCCCTGGTATCTCTAAGTTAGGCCACTTAAAGTCTTCTCACTCCTGGCCCAATGTTCCCTCAGACCGGAGCATCAACATACGAGCTTCCTTGCCGGGGAATTGCCGCCTATAGAGAAGCTGCTTCCTTGATCACCTTGAACGGAGTGATATGGAACGGTCCTCTTTCATCCGACTCACTTCGCGCGAGAGAGCGGTGGGCGATATGGAAAGACTTGTTCCACGGAACGCCGAAGACAAAATGCGAGAATTTCGTCTACATAGTAGTTTTGAGCCGTCTAGCTCAAGTAGTAGATGAAAGGCTGGAAAGCCTGCGCTCTATCACTCGTGGGGATGGTCGGCAATTCGGAACAATCCTGCCGACCAACGATTCCAAACGTAGCGCCGAAGTGCACGAAAAACGAGGTTCTCGGAAACAAGCGTCTCGAATTTGTCGAAAAGACAACTCTTAGGCAGCTATTTCAACGGCCAAGGCCGTGGTTGATATTCTATCTCACTGTTTCAGATGCCGTGGCGTAATCAAGTAGTGCCCTGGGTGCAGCTCATAATAGACATTCAGATCTTTTACAAAATCGTGGCTTGGCTTCTCGAAGTCATCATGTACACAATGTACTCAGCTATGCGGCGGGATTGGAATAGCGAAATTCCGTATGCACTGCCCGACATACTTCCCCCTGCTTGAGCCTTCTCCACTTTCGACAGCACTCGGATTCCCTCCTGATCGAGAAGGTCAAAACCGTCGACAAAGAAGTATTCAAGATCCTCGCATGTCATTACCGATGCCGCTTCATCGGTGGGATTACTGGCCCAGATTGCCAAGGGGATATTGTCGTCAGCGATGAGATAAGGGAAGAAATCCAGGCGGTGGCTCTATTAGTCGGCTTTTCGATGTGCGCCATACTCTCGACCTCGGTCGCCGTCATTGCAATCGATTCCGCCTCAGAGCGGGTCGCGCGTTGTTCGGCACCATTTGAGAGTTACTTCTGAGAATTCGGCTTTTCGTTATCGAGCGGCTCCATATAGGAGCGAGACGATGATGTTTTCGATTGCTCTCGAATGGTCGTCACGGCAACAAAAGCCAAGGCGGCAAGAACACCGAAGAAGGCACCCATTGCCACAATTCTCGCAATTATCGGTAACTTTCCTATCGAGTACGGCGGTACGAGTGCATCTTCCGGCATCTTGATTAGTAATAACCCAATAACGATCGTAGGGAAAATTGCAGCGTAAATAATATTTCTTATAAATTCGAGACTCACTATTTGAAGTTTTCGCGACCGCTCTCTGCGGATCACCATATCCCAGTCCTCTCACATCCTGGTTAAGGTGATCGCAAAAGTTATAAAGATGGCATAAAGTGCCTTTCATCATGCTGCGGGCAAGGAACTGCCCATGACCTCTACGATTCACAGACTTGCTGAGTCAGAGCATATTTACTTCCGACGTGCGTTGAGTCTTTCCAGTGCCCCTTTGAGCGCCTCCAGCTTCTGACCAGCTTCTGCCAGCTTACCGGCGGCAGTGAGGCGCTGGTAGTCGGCAAAGTCTTTAGCGGCCTCAGAGATCAGTACGTCTATATCTGTCGAGGGTTGGCTCGTTCCGTGGGATAAAGGTGCGGTTTGCTGCGCGTCGTTCGCATTCAGCGACGAAGCCTCTCCGTCAAAAAGGGCCCTCAGGGCTGCCTGGAACGTAGTGCCGTATGCAAGCTTATCCTGCAGCGCAAGCACGACCAGCCGCAACTCCGGCATGGGGCTTTGCTGAGCCTGAAGGTAGATTGGCTCCGCGTACAAGAGTGCTCGTCCAGACGGAATGACCAACAGGCTTCCGCGCAGAACGTGGGAACCCTGCTGATTCCATAGAGTCAATTGTCCTGAGAGCTGTGCATTCTGATCGATGCGGGCCTCTATTTGTTGCGGACCATCAATGAGTTTTGTCTTAGGGAAGTCGTAGACCACCGCTGTCCCATACTCTGCACCGTCGCAACGGCCGGCAATCCACCCAATCAGATTATTCCGGTTTGCAGGCGTGAAGGGCAGGATCTCTACGAACTCTTCTGCGGTACCTCCCGGCAGTTTCATCAGCACGTAGTTCGGCTGCATCATCTGAACCGTCTGCTGGCCGTTACTATCAGTCCTGGTCTCGGTGGCAACTGTCCAGAGGTCTTCTCGATTGAAGAAGACCGCCGGATTCGTCATATGGTAGAGACCATAGACCTCCGATTGCACTTTGAAGAGCGCTTCGGGGTAGCGTACATGCCTGCGTAGGTCCGCAGGCATCGCAGAAGCGTCTTTGAAGAGGCTCGGGAAGATCCGGCGATAAGAAGCAAGGATAGGGTCTTCAGAGTCGAAGACGTAGAGCGTCGTAGCACCGGTATAAGCGTCCACAACTACCTTGACGCTGTTTCGCATGTAGTTCAACGAGCTATCGCCGAGATTGTAGTGCGTCGAATACGGATAGTTGTTAGAGACGGTGAAGGCGTCCGTAATCCACGACAGCCTGCCATCGTCGCCCACCACCATATAGGGGTCCTGATCGAAGGTAAGGAAGGGAGCTACCGCCGCAACGCGTTCGCGGATGTTGCGCCGCATCAGGAGCCGGCTCTGCGAATTGACGTCGTCGCTGAACGGCAACTTCCCAAGATCGCCGCGGTCGATGGCCAGGACGACGCGTCGCACGAACCCGCCTAGCTCAATGCCGCCAGTACCTTGATAAGAGGTGAGATTGTTGTTTTGGCCTTGCGGATAATCGAACTCCTGCTGCCTTGTCTTGACGTACACGTCGGTATCGGTCAGTTCGCCGAAATAGATCTCCGGGCGTGTTACATTAAGACCGCGCACCGTGGTCTGGACCGGCATATTGCTTAGCAACAGTGTCGGCAGTCCTTCCGCTGTGAATCCATTGACCGGGTTCATCGTTACTCCGTAGCCGTGGGTATAGATCAGCCTCTCGTTGATCCAGTTACGACTACTCACTGGGAGCTTTTCGACGTTCAATTCTCGCGCTGCAAGCATCACCTGGCGCGTCGCGCCATCGATCTTGTAGCGATCGATATCGATGTCAGGAAAGTCGTAGTAGGTTCGGATCTCCTGCACCTGACGCAGCGTATCCTGCAAGGCGTGCCAGTCCCAAAGCCGGATGTTCTGGAGAGTGGGTTGGTTGTTCGCCGGCTCTGCTGCTTCAACCGTTGTTTCTGCGGGAAATTGGCGTTGTGCGAAGCGATTGAGCCCGTATGCCTGCCGGGTCATCTCAATATTGTGGGCGATAAAAGGTTCTTCCCGAACGAGCTCGTTGGGCTTGACGATAAAGTTGCCAACGTACCAGCCGACTACACTCATAGCGCCGTAGCAAACGAAGGCGGGAAGAATTGCAGTGACAATCAGTCGCCCACGTGAACGTCGAACCGCGTTGTAGGCCGAAATCGCTGCACCGAGTATAAGGGCAGCGCAGACGACCAGAAGGCCATAGATTGCTATGTGTGCATCGGTGTAAGTAATGCCATCAAAGATCGTGTGATGTTCAAGCAAAAGCTGGAACCGGTCCACGTACACTTTCATCGCGAGGACGAGGAGAAGGAATGAGACCGTAATCGAAAGTCCACGCCACGGCGACGGCGCATAGGTGATTTGCCGCTTGCCCAAGGAGCGGGCACCGCCCGTAATGATGAGGAACAGTATCGCGGCTGCACAGACCGCAATCGCCATTGTAAGGAGCCAGATATTGACAAGCTGCCACGCAGGCAAGGTAAACAGAAAGAAATTCAATGGCTTACTAAAGATCGGATCAGTAACGCTGCCCGCTACATGCGGTGCATACCAGAACAGCGCTAGTGTTGGCCAGTCCGCCATCATCGCCAACCCGGTCACCCACGCAATGGCGACGGAGATACCAAAGGAGATGATACGCAGAACTGGCAGGACTGAAAGGTTTATCGGCTCGCCGGCGATGACAATCGCGTGAGCCCTCGGCAGATCGGCCTCATGAGAACGTCGGATGGCCGAAAACGCCCCATACAGAATCAGGAACGTGGTGACTGCAAAGAACACGAAGCTCATGATCTGCAGGCCTGCCGAGGTCCAGAACACCTGACCGTATCCGAGCGACTGAAACCAGAGGAGATCAACCCAATACGACAAACCAATCCGCCCACAAACAAAGACGCCTAACGCTAAAACAGCGAGAAAAAAGATTGCGCGGCGTCCCCACGTTGAACCCCGATGCTGCGGCGAACCTATGAAATCCGGCAATTTCCCCCCGTACTCGATCGTCATTGAACAAACATTCTGATTGTAGGCTTCTTCCAAACGCCAGCTCGCGTCCAGCAAGGGCGCCGATCTCACAAGTGAACGACCATATCCGTCGCAAACGTGAACTGATTCGTCCCACCGTAGGACTAGTCCAAATTGGGAAACGGCGGTGAATTCAACGGCGAAGGAAGTCCCCGTCTCGCCGCCGGCGACCCACCTACCGCAGCACCCTTCCAATCGTTACAGTAAAACTCTATACACACCGCCCAAACAGGTTTCTTGTACCGTTCGCCGTCGCGATATTCGATTCGCCCGCGCGCCCGGAACCTGCTCAGCCTTGGCCCTACATGCTGCTACGGCGAAACTGCCGTAAAAATCCTCTAGCAACAAATCCCGCAAACAACCAACAGTAGGTCCAACGTCCATATGAAAGCTCCGCTCAAAGACTAGTCGACTATGCCGCAACTAACTCTATGGGATATCGCATAAGAAAGTTGAAAAGGTCTCGTCTCATCATTATGTATTCCTTATGCCTAATATCCGACAATGGATAGGAGGATGGGCGGGGATGCTCAAGACAATTAAGCCGGGTCGTGGGAGCCGCCTTTTTTTGATGTTCATGCGCAAGCGACCGGATCCATTTGAAGCACATCTTCCGATCAAAGAGAATCCGGTATGCCAGACGCTGGAGAGAACGAAGCAGACGACGGAAAGCGCTTCCCGAGTGACCTCAGCAAGTCTGGCGCGATAAAGAAAACAGCAGATGGCTTCACGTACCTCGACCCCACCCAGTTCCATGAGTACTTTGCAGCCGATCTTTCTGTGGAGCAGGCCGCTTTCATGGCGCGCTCGCAGGTACCCAACGCCGCTGACAATTTCAAGGCAGTCATCACCACGCCTGCATGGCGAGAAAAACCGAGTTGGATGGTCGTCGCAGGGGCGGATAGAACGATCAATCCCGACCTCGAACGGTTTTATGCAAGCGAGCTCATAGCCACATGATCGAAGTCGCAGGCGCCAGCCACTCAGTCTACGTCTCGCATCCCAAGCAGGTCGCAGATGTAATTGAGAGCGCAGCACGTGCCGTTTCGAAATAGCTCGGACTCCGCACGGAATCCCCACACCCGGAGGGACCAAGTGAAACTTCTCGAAATTCAGTCGTCACCAAGAGGCGAATCTTCGGATTCGATCAGCCTCACTAAATCATTCATTGAGACGTGCAAGTCCGACAACAACTCAATCATTGTGGATACGTTGAACGTCTGGCATGAACAGCTACCGGAGTTCGACTACGAGGCAATTGGAGCGAAGTACAAAGCAGTGAAGCACGAGCCGATGACGGAGGCAGAGTCCAACGTATGGGAGCGTATTCAATCGTTGATCCGACGCTTTCAGAACGCCGATCGAATCGTCTTAGGAACTCCAATGTGGAACTTTGGCCCGCCTTACAAGCTCACAATTGATTGACCTCGTAGCGCAGCGAAATTATCTGTTTGCTTACGACGGCAAACATTATGGCCCTCTTTTGAACGTGGAAAAGGCGATCGTCGTCTATACACGTGGTTCACGTTTCCTGGAAAAGGTACTCCTATACCTCCTTCGCGATTCGATCACCAGGCAACTTATTTGGACTTTTGGCTGCAGCTTGTAGGTGTTCAAGATCTTCGGAGCGTGATTGTGGACAACGCATGGAATCTAGATCGTCAGGAATCGGAAGTGAGCTTGGCGAAGGGAAAAGCGACTCTGGAACAACTGGTTGAGTGGTTTCTTAACTAATAGCGCCGTACGCGGGCCCAATGTTGTATGAGTGGCGTGACTCGTATCCAACCTGGGTGGAATTAGGAGTTTCATGGAAACATTGACAAGACCGGCCGAGCACGCCCCCACGAATCCGCCGGCCGTCGCTTTTAGCTCGGTTATGGGCATCTGCGGTCTCGGGCTGTCCTGGCGCGCGGCGGCTCAGGTGCTCGCCGCTCCACACGCGATTGGCGAGTGGCTGATCGCGGTCGGCGTAATGCTCTTCATCGCACTCTCCGCTTTGTACAGCCTCAAAACAGCACGCAATCCGAGGATTGTAGTCGCGGAATTTCGCGACCCAAGGTCGGCCAGCAACTTCGCCTGTATCACGGTCGCGGTCGTGATTGTCGCTGCTGCAATCCTTCCCCATGCGCCATCTGCGGCACTGTTCCTTTGGGCACTAGGCACAGGTAGTCAGCTTGTGCTCTTCCTCACCCTTTTGGGACGATGGATAGCTGAGCCTACTGAAATTCGACACGCCACGCCGGCTTGGCTGATTCCAATCGTCGGTAATGTGACTGCTACTTTGCCAGGTGTGTCACTTGGGTTTCACGAGACGTCCTGGTTTTTGCTCGCTGTTGGGCTGGTCTCCTGGATTGCCTTCGTGCCGCTGTTGCTTCACCGGCTTATCTTCTGTGAGGACAAGTTGACACAGCGTCTCGCACCGAGCTTAGCGATCTTTGTCGCCTCGCCCGCGGTCGGGTGTCTGTCCTGGCTGCAACTTACGGGCCGCGTGGACGCGGTCTATCGGTTCATCTTATTCACGGCCCTGTTTTTCGCTCTGCTTGTACTACGCTTGTGGCAGCTTGCGGTCCGAGCGCTCCCTGTATCGGTCGCCTGGTGGGCTTACACCTTTCCGAGTGCGGCCCTCGCTTCTGCTCTGATTCGTTATTGCCAGCAGGTTCCAGGGGTTGGCGAGAGACTTCTAGCGTGGGCCGGTCTCGCATTAACCACGATCGCTGTAGCCAGCGTGGGACTCATTGCATTGAGAAACTGCTCGCGGAGATTGTGCCTTTCGGTCCGGGGCCGGCTTGCAGATCCCCCGAGTTCTGCTCGAACATCTAACTCTGTATCGATCACGTGAGGAAATCGTCCACACCCGGATTCGCATTTCACTACCGATCAGTCGGCCTGAGCAGAATGTCACCTCTTTGTAATGCATGAAAGCATTTCGCCAGATGCCTTCCGGGTGTGATGCTCTACATCTCTTGCGAATTGCTCCTCCTGGGCAGAGCCGCTTTAGTTTGTGTGATCACTGGTTGGAGATAGCGGAGAATGGCATCACGCATTGCCTGCTGCAGGCGTGGGCGGGCGCGGGGAGAGGCGGTGATTAGCTCGTCGAGGATTCCGCGGAAGATCATAAGCGCGACCTGCCCATGATGAGCCGCTTCGGAGTGCGAGAGCGTGGGTAGCTCGCGCCGGAGACGCGCCGTCATGAAGTCAACGAAAGCTTGTCCAAGGGCCTGCTTGTCTTCGCGAGCGGCAGTTGAGAGTGGGGCATCGACCACGAGGGTGTGGAACTCAGGGCGCCTTCGGTTGAAACTCATGCATACATCGATCAGCTCAACGACGGCTTCGGTGAAGCTCAACACGCCTTCGGGGTCGATCGCCCGTTCCGCTTCGGCCATTTCGCGTGCATACATCGAGGCCAGCGCGCTGGCGATAGCTTCCTTATTAGGGAAAAACTGATAGAGGCTGGCCGGAGACACGCCCGCTTCCGTGGCAATCGCGTTTGTAGTGGTCGCGTGGTAGCCAAGGCGCCCGAAGACTGCGGCAGCGGCGCGGAGGAGTTCCTGCTGGCGCTGCTCGCCTCGCGCGTTGCGCTTGCGGTTTGGATCGAAGACGGTCACAGGAAGATTCTCGCAGATAGCAAATATGTAAGTAAAAACTTGCATCTTTATTCGGAATACAAGTATCTACTTGCATAGAAGGAGAAATGTCATGTTCACAGTGATGGGAATTACGGGCAAAGTGGGCGGAGCAGTGGCAGAGAATCTGCTCACGGCGGGGAAAACGGTGCGGGGCGTGGTGCGCAATCCTGAGAAGGCGAAAGCCTGGGCTGATCGAGGCGTGGAGCTAGTGCAGTCAGCTTATGACGACGAGGCGGGCCTCGCAAAGGCTTTCGCGGGAGCGGAGGGGGTGTTCGCGATGATTCCACCGGACTTTGCGCCGGCTCCCGGGCTGCCTGACCAGAAACGCACGATCGCGGCGATCCGCGAGACGCTTGAGAAGGCAAAGCCCGGCAAGGCCGTGTTTCTTTCGTCCATCGGTTCGGAGAAACCAAGTGGACTAGGGCTAATTACGTCGACGCACCTGATGGAACAGGCAACGCGCACGCTCCCAATTCCTGTGGCGTATTTGCGCGCGGGCAGTTTCATGGAAAACTGGCTCGGAGCGTTGGACCACATACGTGCGATAGGGGAGATGCCCTTCTTCTATGCGCCACTCACGCGCAAATTCCCACTTGTGGCCACACGTGACATCGGCCAAGCGGGCGCCAAAATACTGCAGGAAAGCTGGACGGGCGAGCGCGTGCTTGAGGTAGATGGGCCAGAGGGTGGATCAGATTTGCACGAAACGGCGGCAGCGTTCGGCAATGCCTTGGGCCGCGAGGTGAAGGCCGTACAGTTGCCCGAGGCAGCCTGGCAGGGCGTTCTGGAAGCGATGGGCATGCCGGCCGACCGGACTGGGCTCTACATCGAGATGGTCAAGAGTTTCAACTCAGGTTGGATTCACTTCGATAACCCGGGAGTCGAGAAGTTCCATGGGCCGACGACAATCGAAATGTTCACCCGAGAGCTGGTCAAGTAACGAGAAGTGCCACTGAGAGACTTTCTGCGATCTTCAATCGCCGTTCGGAGAGAAAGCGGTATCCCTTAAGCGACTGTCAGCGCGTTTTCTATGAGCAGGTCACAGGTGTCAAGCTTTCTCTTTGTTTCCTTATCAGGCCTTTGGTTCTGGTTGTATTTTGCGACTGCATGTTGCTCTCCATAGGGTTTCTATACGCCCTCTGGATGAGCTGTGTGGAAGCGAGCTTGGTGTCGGTTGGGGTTTGAGAGGAGAATTGCTCAAAACGAGACTTTCAAGGTCGTTTGGAGGTTCCTCCTCCCAGTCTGTGTCGCCTATCGAGTCAGAGACAGCAAATAGATTTGTCGTTCTGCGCGGCCGATGAGGGCTCGTTGTATCTGCGGCATCTCTCAGTGTCTTTTCCATCTGGCATTAGGTCATCGACTTTTCGCGCCCGTCGGTGCGAGGTCTTCCGAGTAGATGATCATGAGTTCCCGATTGCTCTAGTCACCTGCCGTTACAAATCGTTGTGATCGCAGGAAGTGCCGGTGTGAGGTAATCCAGCTTGATCAACCGTTTTTGGTTTCGCTAGAAGATAGGTGTCCATTATCCAACCATTCTTCTGTCTCTGTTCATTCCGAACTTCTACGATCCTGCTTGCCACTTCAGCGATTTTTCCTGACAGGAGAACCTCTTGCTCCATTCCCAGATAAGCACCCCAGAAAATATCAAGCTCTTCATCGAACAGAGTGTTGAAGGAGCATTGCCCATCCAGCATCACGATTGTTCTCTCCGCAGTGTGACCCAGGCCGGCAGCGAGTTGGCGGCCTGTCGTAATGACGATTGATTCACCTATCCCATTTAGAGAGATCTTGTGGCGGGCGGCCAACGCCTGAATACTGGTGATGCCTGGGATGATTTCGAACTCAAAACAAAGCCTTCCGCGGGCCATGATGTGTTCGATCACTCTAAGGGTGCTGTCGTAGAGTGATGGGTCACCCCAGACGAGGAACGCGCCGCACTGATCCTCTTCCAGTTGCTGTGCGACTATCTCTTCATAGATCAAGACTCTTTGTCGATGCCAGAGTTCAACGCGAGTTGTGTAATCCGATATAGTCGGGTCACGAACAGGATCATCTGCTTCGACCACACGATATGACGTGTTTTCGATATATCGTTCACATATCTGTTTTCTGAGGTTGACGAGGTCCTGCTTCGTTTCGCCCTTGTCCATGAAAAAGAATACGTCTACGAGGTTTAGTGCTTTGATCGCCTGCACCGTGATGTATTCGGGATTGCCGGCGCCGATGCCGATTAGATAGAGCTTTCTCATAGGAACCATTACTCCGTGGGAGACAACATCGCAGTCGGAACATTCATAGTAGCTGTGCAAGTTTTTGAAGTACGTCATCGGGTTGAGGTACAGTTGGGACGCTATGTTTCCGTGGGCGATCGATCATGACGACTGGAATACGGAGGGCTCTCGCCGCCTCGATCTTTGCATAGGTTGCTGTGCCACCGCTATTTTTGGACACGATGAGGCTGATTGACTCAGAGCGAAGCATCTGCAGTTCATCGTTGAGATGAAACGGGCCACGCTTCAGAATCAGTTTTGAGTTGGTGGGCAACGTTTCGCTGGGGGCATCGATGGCCCGAACCAGAAACCATGCGTCTTCGCAGTTGGAAAATGCGCCAAACTCCTGCCGTCCAATGGAGAGAAATACACGGTTGCGTTGATGATTAACTATTGACGCAGCGGCTTGTGCGTCGGGTACCGTGCACCAGCAATCGTGCTCGTTTGGCTCCCACGGTGGGCGTTCCAACGCAATAAGCGGAAGGCTTAAGGTATTGCAGGCCAACTCGGCGTTGCCACTTATCTTAGAGGCGAAGGGATGGGTCGCATCGATGACCACTCGGATATTTTCATCGAGCAAATAAGAGACCAATCCGGCAACCCCGCCGAAGCCTCCAACTCTAACAATCCCAGCGGGCAGCCTGGGGTGGCTCACTCGGCCGGCGAGGGATGAGATCACGGTCACATCGGATCTGGCAGCCAAGTGCGTGGCTAGCTCCGATGCCTCGCTTGTTCCACCCAGAATGAGAACGCGCGGCACGTGATTTCGAGTTGAGGTTGTAACGGATTGCATCTCGATGACCTTATCTGCATGCATAGCGCTATTGCTCGGATGCATCCTTGCGATCCCTTGCTGTGGAGTAGAGGTAGCTTTCGCCGAAAGGCGACTGGTCGAGAGACCGCCCAACCAGAATGAGGGCATTGCGATCGATACCGGATGCCTTGACTATCCCATGAATGGTCGACAGAGTGCCGCGCAGGATGCGCTGGTCGGGCCAACTGGCCCTAAAGACGACGATGACGGGACAGTCTTCGCCGTAAAGGGGTAACAATTGGGAGGATACCTGGTCGAGGTTCATGATGGAGAGATGAATGGCGAGCGTCGCACCAGTGTGGCCCAGGGTTGCGAGGTCTTCTCCTGCTGGCATCGGTGTGGATCTTGTCGAGGTGCGAGTGAGGATTAGGGTCTGAGCTACATTCGGCAGCGTGAGCTCCTGGTGGAGAGCGGCGGCGGCGGCGGAAAATGCAGCAACACCCGGAGTGACATCGTAGGGAATACCAAGCACCGTTAGGCGGCGAATCTGTTCTGCCATGGTGCTCCAGATGGAGAGATCGCCGGAGTGGATGCGAGCAACGTCTAGGCTTTTGGCGTGCGCGGCGGTAATCTCCGCAATGATCTCATCAAGATTCATCTCGGCCGTATCGACGATGCGGGCGTCGAGTGGTGCATGGGCAAGTATTTCCTTGGGCACAAGCGATCCGGCATAGAGGCAAACCGGTGAGTTGTGGATGTGATCCCGGCCTCGCAGAGTAAGGAGATCGGCGGCGCCTGGACCTGCGCCAATGAAGTGGACGATCATGGACGCACCGTTATGGGAAGCGATGCGACGGCACAGGTGCAAAAGCGCCCTTTCGTTTGCGGCACGATGAGGCGCGCAGAGGGTCCAAGCGAGGCCAGCGCGGACGCTTCCGCAACATTGGCGGTCCGTGTTTTAGAGAGAGCCAATGGCGAGTGTGTGGTGACTCCGGCGACGCTTGCAAGGATGCTCGCCGGGAAGAGCACAAGTCGCAGGCCCAGGGTCGAGGCTACGATCTCGCCTATCGAAGCGCGACGGTCGAGCGTCGCGATCATGGTGCCGGAAGGTATCTGATCGACGGATACTTCGATCAGTCGGATGACATCGTCGCTGCAGGCGCGGGAGGAGCAGCCGATTCCGATGGAGAGGCGTTCATGCTGGATCATATCGGTCACGGCTTGGTCACCGTCCACTGAGTAATTGGCATCATCGGTCGCCATCCATACAAACCGCCGATCAGATCAGCGCGGGCAACCGTCATGCGCATCAGATCGCCTCCATAAAGTGTATGGTGCGCTACAAGGCTCGCTTCGCTCTGGAGAGTGACTGCGTTTACAACCAGACGACCACCTGGACGAAGCTTTGCCAAGCAAGCGTCGAACAACTCATCGTTGCCAACGCCTCCGCCGATGAAGATCGCATCCGGCGCCAGCAGGTCTGCAAAGGTGGCTGGCGCAGTTCCTTGAATGACCTTTAAGTTCGGTACACCCAACCGTGCGGCATTCGCCCGGATTCGAGCTGCACGATCCTCTCGCGCTTCGAAGGCGATGCAGGAGCAGGAGGGGTGAACACGCATCCATTCGATCCCGATTGATCCCGTGCCGGCTCCGACATCCCAGAGGGTTTGGTTTGGTAGCGGGGCAAGCCGGGCGAGCGTCACCGCGCGAACCTCCCGCTTAGTCAACTGCCCATCTGTGTCGAAGGTATCGTCCGGTAAACCGGGAGTGAGGGCTAACGGCCTCGCCGTCGTGTCAGGAGCACAGAGTATCGCCATAAGATTCAGCTTGGCGCACTGCTTGTTCGGCCAGTTTTCCGCCAGTTCCCTGATGTTGCGTTCTGAGGAGCCACCCAGGTTTTCGAAGACGTCAATTTTGCTTGATCCGTATCCACATTGCGCGAGGAGCCGTGCGACGGTCGCTGGCGTATCGCCGTCTTCGGAGAAAATGACAATTCGTTGGCTCGGAGAAAGATGGCGAATCAGTTGCTCTACTGGCCGATTGACCAGCGTAACCAGGGTCGTCTCCGCCATTGGCCAACCGAGTCTAGCACAGGCGAGCGAAAAAGCGGAGACCTGCGGAATAACGCGAAACTCGGTTGCTGCAAGGTCACGCGTGAGAGGTGTGCCTACACCGTGGAGCATCGGATCGCCACTAGCGAGAACAGTAACTCTCTTCTTTCTGCGATACTCTGTGAGGATCTGCTGCACGGCCGGGGTCATCGGAGAAGGCCAAGGGATATGGGTTGCAGACGAACCGGCAGTTGGTACGAGGGCAAGGTGGCGGGCTCCTCCGTATACCAACTCAGCGGACTTAACGGCTCGTTTGGCCTCACTGTTCAGTCCATCCCAACCATCTTCGCCGATACCTACGATCGACAACCAGTGCTCAGCGGCACTCATGCGCTAGAACTCCTGTCACCGTAGATCCGGGAAGTGTAGATGAGCTTCCTGGCGTTCGACAATGCAATCGCCCGGGTTGTTGAGGAACCAATGAGAACGATCGTTTGCATATCGGCGAGCGAAGGATCAAAATGTTCAAGATCGGTGATAGTAATTCGTTCGTCTGACCTGCCGACGCTGCGTGCAAAAACAACAGGTGTCTCAGGGCCTCGGTGTTTGGCGATAATCGTCCGCGCCTCGGCGAGTTGCCATAGCCGTTGCGATGAGATCGGGTTGTAGATCGCGATCGCGAAGTCGGCGGCACTTGCTGCTTCCAGTCTCTTCACCACGATCTCCCAGGGTTTGAGTCGGTCGGAGAGCGAGATGACACAGAAGTCGTGCCCTAGAGGAGCTCCCACTCTCGAAGCTGCTGCCTGCATCGCCGACAATCCGGGAAGGATACGAATATCAAGCGAGCGCCAGGCTGGCGGTCCCTGGTCCACGCATTCCAGAACAGCGGAGGCCATGGCAAAGATGCCCGGATCGCCCGAGGAGACGACGCAAACGCGACGGCCTGTTTCAGCAAGCGAAAGACCGTGCCGTGCGCGATCCGCCTCAACCTTGTTGTCGGAGCCGAAGCGGCGCTGACCGGATCTCACAGGGACTCGATCGAGATAGGTGTGATACCCTACGAGGTCGGTCGCCTCGGTCAGCGCCTGCTGAGCTTCGGGCGTGATCCAGCCAGCAGCACCCGGGCCCAGGCCAACGACGGAGATCCAACCAGCACTCCGAATGGTTTCTTCCCGCTGAGACTGACTTGCATCGGGAATGAGGATGAGCGAAAAGTAGGGGACATGGATCGGGTCTACTTCGCGGAGTGAGATGATGCGTTCGGCAGCCATCGTCGCTCGTTCGATAAAGAGTGCTTTGTCCGCGAGGCCGGCGGTATCGATGGCCCGCCTTACCTTTGCGAAGTTTCGGCCAAGCTTCATGATGGCAAAGGCTCCCTGCTGGCTTAGCTTTGCGATCAATACGTCTTCCGAGAGAGTTCCGGGGAGCACCATGAACTCGGTGTCCCTGCGGACGAGCGGAGTTCCAAGCTGTGCAGCTGCGCCCATAATCGAGGCAACTCCAGGAATTACCTGCGTAGAAAAGCGATGAGCGAGACGGTCATGAAGGTACATATACGACCCGTAAAAGAACGGGTCGCCCTCGCACAGAATGGCCACATCTCGCCCGTTTGCAAGGTGGTCCGCGATGCGTTCGGCCATCTCGTCATAGAACTGAGACAGTGCGACCTCGTATCCTCCCGGATGGTCAGTCTGCTCTGTCGTAACTGGGTACATCATCGGGAGTTCGATCTGGCCATGAATCAGTTCCGAGCAAACGATCGAACGAGCGTTGCTCTGTCCATGTCTGGCACACGGATAGGCAATGACCTGCGCCTGCCTGAGCGCACGCTGCGCTTTGACCGTAATCAGTTCCGGATCACCGGGACCGACACCGACTCCGAAGAGACATCCGCTTCGTGCGTCTGCGCTCATTCCTTCTCACTCGCGAGCGCATTGACGGCTGCCGCCGCAATGGCGCTGCCGCCGCGCCGTCCTCGAACGGTGAGGAAGGGAATTCCAAACGGATTGGCGGCAAGTGCTGCTTTGGATTCGGCCGCTCCTACGAATCCGACAGGTATGCCAACGATCAGTGCTGGTCGCGGCGCTCCATCGTCGAGTATGTCGAGTAGATGGAAGAGCGCGGTGGGAGCGTTGCCGATGACAACGACGGAGCCGGCGAGTTTCTCTCGCCATAATTCGACAGCGGCGGCACTTCGGGTGGTGTGTAGGTTCTCAGCAAGTTCAGTAGTTCGCGCATCGCTCAACGTGCAGATGACCTCGTTATTCCGTGGGAGCCTGGAACGCGTAATTCCATTCGCCACCATCGTCGCATCGCAAAGCAGTGGCGCACCCGCGAGCAGCGCATTGACGCCCGCCGAGGCTGCACCCGACGACGCCTGGACATCCTGCGGCAGGTCCGTCATGCCGCACGCATGGATCATGCGGACGACGACGCGAGCGAGATCGGTCTGAAAAGTAGATAAATCGACCTCTCTTCTGATGATGGAAAAAGACTCGCGATAAATGGCCGCGCCATCCTTGACGTAGTTCATCGGGCAGCAACCTCGGACTGCAAATTTTCGTGCAGTGCGGCGACCGCATCGAGCGCGAATTCACGTGAACAGTCGGACACCACACGACGTCCCTTAACATCGAGGGTATAGCCCAATGGGCCGGCGACAAGTTCGGCGGTCGCGCCGTGCCGACGTGCGCATTGCTTGTCGCATCCGGATAGGTTCACCGTCCATCCGGAAGGCACAGCGCGGCCTAAAAGGCGCTGCGCGAGCGAAGCTGCGTCGTCCCGCACATGGGCCAGCGACGCATCGCACCCAGTGATTCCGGCGCAAGCTGCAATTCCTTGAAATCCGTCTCGTCCGTCGCAGGACAATCCTATGGCGCGAAGCTGGGCAACGATATTGCCTG
>Ga0193717_1000241_pt1 | contig 42431 bp, 36 predicted proteins | sample U2c2metaG_FD_145900 | JGI IMG/M metagenome (GOLD analysis project Ga0193717, IMG submission 145900) | Soil microbial communities from a riparian zone of the East river system, Colorado, United States - U2c2 | ecosystem: Environmental > Terrestrial > Soil > Riparian zone | place: USA: East River... | reverse complement strand
TCGAAGGCCGTACTCAGCCCGCCAAGCGGCTGAGTACGGCCTTCGACTCGGTGACCCTGTACGGCGAAGACCCCGATTACCGGCCGGATATCTATGGCAAGATCGGCAATGCAGGTGTCAGCATCGCCACAGTAGATGACGCCAAAAAATTATACAGCGGTTTTGACCTCTGCGACCCCAGGACCTCAGTGAGCATGACGATCAATGGACCTGCACCCATACTACTCGCCTTTTTCATGAATGCCGCCATCGACCAGCTCTGCGAGAAGTGGCTGGCCGCCAATGGGACCCCCCCTCTTGCCAAAGCCATTTATAACAACCCCGCATCCCCCGGCGTCCTGCCCGAAGGCAACAATGGCCTGGGCCTGGCCCTCCTCGGACTCAGCGGAGACGAGGTCCTGCCCGCAGACATATACGAAAAGATAAAAGCTGAAGCCCTTTCACAGGTAAGAGGGACTGTACAAGCCGATATACTAAAAGAAGATCAGGCACAGAACACCTGCATCTTCAGCACCGAGTTCGCACTTCGTTTAATGGGCGACGTTCAGGCTTACTTTATCAGCAAACAGGTCCGCAACTTCTATAGCGTGTCCATCAGCGGTTATCATATCGCAGAGGCCGGCGCCAACCCCATCACCCAACTGGCTTTCACCCTGGCCAACGGCTTTACCTATGTGGAATATTATCTGAGCCGGGGCATGGCTATCGACGACTTTGCACCCAATCTTTCCTTTTTCTTCAGCAATGGGATGGACCCCGAATACTGCGTTATCGGCCGTGTGGCAAGACGCATCTGGGCAAAAACGATCAAACAGGTTTATAAAGGCAACAGCCGGTCCCAAAAACTAAAATATCATATCCAGACCAGCGGCCGAAGCCTCCATGCCCAAGAGATAGACTTCAACGATATCCGCACCACCTTACAAGCCCTCTATGCCATCTATGACAATTGCAACTCGCTGCATACCAATGCCTACGATGAGGCGATAACGACGCCTACGGAAGAAAGCGTACGCCGGGCCATGGCCATCCAGCTGATCATCAACCGGGAGTTGGGCAGCGCCCGTACGGAAAACTTTATCCAGGGTAGTTTTGCGGTGGAAGAGCTCACCGACCTGGTGGAAGAAGCCGTCCTGGCTGAATTCGACCGACTCACGGACCGTGGAGGCGTATTGGGAGCCATGGAGAGAATGTACCAGCGGAACAAGATCCAGGAGGAGAGCCTTTATTATGAAAGCCTCAAACACAGCGGGGAATTACCCATCATTGGGGTCAATACCTTCCTCGACAAAAAGGGCTCGCCCACAATCCTGCCGGGCGAGGTGATCCGGAGCACCACGGAAGAAAAAGACCAGCAGATCGCCAATCTGCAGACTTTCAGACAGCGGCACGCCAGCCGGAATACCAAAAAGCTGCAAGACCTGAAGGCGGTCGCGGTAAATAATGGCAATCTCTTTGAAGAGCTCATGGAGACAGTTAAATATTGCACGCTGGGGGAAATTACCAATGCTTTATACGAAGTTGGCGGTCAATATCGACGCAACATGTAACTTTGAGGATCGTCGCATCTCAATTACATTTAGCATGGCAGCACAACCGATAGTATCTATAGCATTTAAACAAGAGCCTGGACAATTACAAAAGGAAATTACGATCCTTGCCGCCGACATCGGTGGCACAAAGACCAATGTCGCCCTGTACCGCGCCGATGGTACCGGACTTAATTCATTACAGCAGAAAAGATATGTCTCTAAGGACCACGCATCCCTCTCCGATATTATCCACGACTTTACCGGCGGCAAAGTTCCAGACCGGATCTCTGCGGCCGTAGCAGGCCCCGTCGTCAACGGGAAGAGCAAGCTCACCAATCTGCCCTGGCAACTGGACAGCGGGGTGATGAGCCGGGAGATGAAGGTTCCAGTCTGTTTTATCAATGACCTCGAGGCAACAGCCTATGGACTGGCAGGGCTCGGCAAAGAAGAGCTGGCAACCCTGGCTACCGGTGACGCCAACGCCAAAGGCAACATCGCCATCCTTGCACCGGGTACAGGTCTTGGCGAAGCCGGCTTATACTGGGATGGTCAACGCTATCACCCTTTTGCCACAGAAGGCGGCCACAGCGACTTCGCACCACGGACACCAATAGACGTGGAATTATTTTATTTCCTGCAAAAACAATTCGGCCATGTCAGCTGGGAACGTGTAGTGTCCGGTATGGGCATCAAAAATATTTTTCGTTTTCTCACCGAAGGCCGCAACGAACCCATACCCGAATGGTTGTCCCAAAAGCTGAAAGAAGAAGATCCCGCTGCCGTCATCAGCCAGGCTGCGCTGAAACACGAAGACCTGATCTGCGCTGAAACGATGGAATTATTTGTCCGCTTCCTGGCTACAGAGTCCTCCAGCCTTGTACTGAAGCTCATGGCCACCGGCGGCCTGTTCCTGGCAGGTGGCATACCGCCAAAGATCTTACCGCTCCTGCAGACCGACAGCTGGGGAAAAAATTTTGACAACAATGGCCGCATGCACGATCTCTCCGACAGAGTACCTGTGCATGTAGTGCTGAACGACAAGATGGCCCTCCAGGGTGCAGCGTACTATGGTGCATATAATATGTGACCGAAAATTAATTAGCACGACATCAAAAATTTCCTATCTTTAGTAAGGACACTAACTCTCACCCATATACACTTCCTGTTCCCTATAGAAGGCAAAGTTTAATAGAAATCTTCTAGCACGCTTATTTGTAGTAATCATCGCTCTCCTTAGCAGCCTGTTTGCATAAGCCTGACCCGGCTTTGGCAACCTTCGCATCCGTATTCTATTCTTTTCATTCACGACCATTAGTATTAACGGACCTCAAAGCTCCGATGGCATATCTATTTACTATACTTTCCTAAAACTCAATAACGAAAAAATGGACCAATATGCCGGTATACGTCCGCAAGCCAACACTGGCAAAATCCTTATTTATACGTATATCGTTGTCCTTTTTCTTTTGTCCGCCCAAAGACTGGCAGCAACCGCTCCTGTTATAGGCACGACGACATTTAATAATGCGTTTTCCAGCTCGACCCCCCTTCTCGGCATCACCGCCAATACGGGTACGGTTACCAATGTAGGCAGCTCATCCCCAGGTATCCTTCCGACCGGGTGGGATTTCTCGGTAACAGCAACCGGAGGCAACATATCCATGTCTGTGCAAGGAGTGGGCGCCAATCCTGGCGGAGCCACGGATTTTTGCATCCGCATGAACAGCCTGACAACCCCGAATAGCGTGCAGACCTCCGGCGCAAAATCAAATGACGGTTTGCCATTCCAGCTTCAGTCCGTATTCCTGAGGCTCAATATAACCTCAGGCGCCCCCGCTAATATGACCATTACCGGCTACCGGTCCGGAGTAGCCGTGCCGGGCGCAACGCGAACCGTCAACAGCATCGCCTCTGTTACCTGGACTCAGTTTGATGTCAGCGCCAATACAGCTTTCTACAACGTCGATGAGTTCCGGTTTACACAGGCAGTCACTAGCAGCGCGACGGTGACTATTAATTTTGTCGATCAGATAACCATCGCCGCCCCTATCATCCTGCCCCTGACCCTTCTCGATTTCAGCGGACAGCGGGCCGACAACAAGGTCCACCTGCAATGGACGACCGCCTCAGAACAAAATACCAGCACCTTCGAAATACAAAGGGGAAACAACGGGTCCGACCTCGCAACCGTGGCTCGGGTGTCCGCAGCCGGCAACAGCTCACAAACACTCCACTACAACTTTACCGACGCGCTGCCGGCGACTTCCCCGACGGCATATTTCTACCGGCTGAAAATGTCAGATCTCGACGGGCGCAGCACCTATAGTCCCGTACTGAAGATCAGCGTCCCACCATCCGGCTTGTCTTTCTCCGCTTATCCAAACCCCTTCCGGGAGCAGCTTGCCATAACCATTGAGGCGCCCGAAGCCGATAAAGCACAGCTGACCATCTGCGATATGAACGGAAAACAGTTAGTAAGACAGAACCTTTCCATCCAAAAGGGGACCAACAGCATTCCGCTTCCTGCTATGGTGCGACTGCCCAAAGGGCTTTACCTGCTGAATATTGCTGCTTCACACCGTAAACAGACGATACGCGTTTTGAAGATCGAATAGAACTCCCGCACTTGTTCTACAACTCAAATAAAACATTGGGAAGGATAGACCCTAAAGAAAACCATTAGCGATCGTAATCAATATCATCGTTCATTCCCGATGCCAGTCGTGATGATGTATTTTTACAGCCTCTGAAATTCACGATCACGGCTAAGGTATTCTGATATGACTCAACCCACAAAAGAAAACGTAGAAAAGGCAAAAGTTTTGCGCAAGCTGATGAAGAAATGGCTTACCACACAGGAAACGCAAAAGAAAGCCACCCTGCTGCTGGAAAAGAATCCGAATTTAAAGCTTCGGAAACTTGCCTCAGTACGAAAGAGCTTTTAAACGCATCCCCGACGACGTTTAAAACAGTCGCGGCTGCCGCCCCTTCACCGGGTCTGCCGCCCTCTCATGGCCTGTTGCTTTCCTCTGAACCACCCCCTCTTCCACAGGTGGCCCCCTCCCATTTTCGGCGATTATGACAAGCGGCTGCAAAAATTGCCCGGCAAAGACCGTATTTTGGTGATTCTTTCCTTAAACTCACCGAAATGAAAAAATTCTGCTCCTTCCTGCTCTTAGCTGTGGCGCTGGCCAGCCAGGCACAGGAAGGTCTTCCTACCGATTATCTCACTCCCGCATTCCATGCCGGAAGACGCGAAGCGTTAAGGGCAATAATGCCCGCCAACTCCGTTGCGGTCATCTTCGCTTATCCTACCCGCACATTCAGCAATGACGTCAGCTATCCCTATCATCCCAGCCCGGACCTCTATTATTTCTCCGGTTATAAGGAGCCGCAGGCCGTCCTGCTTATCTTTAAAGAGCCGCAAAAGGCAGCGGGCGGTGGTATTTATAAAGATCTGTTCTTTGTCCAGCAGCGGGATCCGCAGGCCGAACAATGGACAGGCCGCCGGCTCGGCGTAGAAAAAGTAAAAAGCGAGCTGAAATTTGACAGCGTCTATAATGGCAGCGAGTTTAAAGATTTCCCCATCGACCTGTCTGGCTTCAGCCAGATCCTTTTTTCCGGTCTGCCCGATGATGTACATAATGACAACTCGGATCCCGCCGATCTCTACGATCTGATGCAGGCTTTTAAAAAGAAAGCCGCTCTGCCGGATAATTTTGATGCATCCATCTACGGGATGCTTGGAGCGGTATTGGATAAAGTGACCCCTGCCACGCTTCCACGGTATATCAACTTTATAAAAAGACAGCAGGAGGCAAGCGACAAAATGCGCAACAATGAGTGGGTAACCGCTTTTGTCAATATCAAAGATTCTGCAGACCTGGCAGCTTTGCGGCAGAAGCTTTCGAAGCTAAAATGGAATACCTATCTCTATAACAAGCTGGTCGCTTCCCTGCGGGAAATAAAATCTCCCGAAGAGATGGCCCTGATGCGCAAGACCATTTCAATTTCCTGTATCGCACACGCAGAAGTGATGAAGGCTATCCAGCCAGGCATGTCCGAAGGCGAACTGCAGGGACTCCAGGAGTATGTTCATAAAAAACTCGGAGCAGAATATGTCGGTTATCCTTCTATCGTTGGCGGTGGCACCAACGGCTGCATCCTTCATTATGAAGAGAATGCCCGGGTCAATGTCGGAAAGGACATGGTCCTGATGGACATCGGGGCCGAATATCACGGTTATTCCGCCGACATCACCCGCACAGTTCCTTCCTCCGGCAAGTTCAACCCGGAGCAAAAAGCCATCTATGACCTGGTCTATCAGGCACAGGAAGCTATATTCCCGCTTTGCCACGAAGGCGTACCGTTTGACCAGCTGAATAAAAAATCTACCGAAGTGCTGGCCGATGGCCTGGTCAGGCTGGGTATCATAAAAGACAAGACCCAGGTTCGCCTTTATTACCCGCATGGCTGTTCGCATTTCCTTGGCCTCGACGTCCATGACTTGGGCAATTACGACCAGACTCTAAAAGAGAACATGGTGATCACCGTTGAGCCCGGTATCTATATCCCGGCAGGTAGCCCCTGTGACAAGAAATGGTGGGACATCGGAGTGAGAATAGAGGACGATGTCCGCATAGGAAAAGATAAATTCGAGCTGCTGTCATGGCAGGCGCCCCGCAGTTCCGGAGATGTTGAAAAGCTGGCCACCGAGAAGAGTGCCGTCAACAGTATGACGCTGCCGGCAGTAAAATAAAGCTAATCCCCTCCGGCCCGTCAAACCGGCAAATAATTACCTATTTTTACACGAATGGGTGAATGGAGGCCCATTATGGCCTCACCTTTGTAACACTTGTCACGTATTCCTCCGACGATGTTCTAACTAAACCAGGAGCATATGTTCTTAAGACTATCGGTGTTGATGATCATCGGCCTCACGTCTCTTGCCGGAACGGCTGGCGCACAGGACAGCACTGCCAGCCCGCTTCCTACACACTGGGACCTCCAGACCTGTCTGGATTACGCCAAGAAGAATAATATCCAGATCAATAGCCTGCGTTTGTCCGCCAGGACAGCGCAGCAAAACTACCTGCTATCCAGGGCTCAGCGCGAACCAACGCTGAATGGCGGCGTCGGTCTCACCTATACGCACAGCAAAAATGCCAACCCGGTAGTCGGCGGATTCCAGACGCAATCCTCTTTTTCCAATAGCCTGTCCCTGTCTTCCGCCGTGACCTTGTATAATGGCGGATTTATCAACAACGACATCAAACAGAAAAATCTCGAGATCGAATCTGCCAATCTCAACATCCTGCAGACTGAAAACGACATCACGCTGTCCATCACCCAGGCCTACCTGAACATCCTGCTTGCAAAAGAGAACGTCGTTTATGTACAGGACCTCGTCAACACTTCCACTGCGCAGGTAGACCAGGGGAAGAAACAATACGATGCCGGCAGCATCGCACGCAACGCTTATTTCGAGCTGCAGGCGCAAATGGCTACCGACAAATACAACCTGGTCACCGCCCGCAATGCCGTCCGTCAAAATAAGCTTACTCTCAAACAAATATTACAGCTACCCATCGGAGATACTTTTGACATCGTCAGCCCTGATACGGTGGTGTCCAAAGAAGCCGTTCCCGCCCTCGACCAGGTAGTGGCCACGGCGTTGAGAGACCGGCCGGAAATAAAGAATGGCCAGCTGGGCGTCGATATCTCCAGGTATGACCTTTTGAAAGCAAGGGCGGGTTACCTGCCCATACTAACGGCATCGGGTAATCTGTCAAGCGGTTATTCCAACAACAATACAAGCGATTATGTCGAACAGCTGGACAACAACTTCTTCCAACAGGTAGGGCTTACCTTGTCCATTCCGATCTTTACCCGAAGGACCGTAAAGACCAATGTGGAAAATTCTAAAATAGAGATCGAACAGTCGAAACTAAACCTGAAGAACATACAGACTAATCTGGCACAGGCGATAGAACAGGCATATATCAATGTGCTCAATGCCCAGGGACAGTATGATGCAGCCGTCGATGGACTAAGGGCAAGCCAGGAGACCTATCGCATTGCCGGGGAACAGCTGAAAGTAGGCGCAGCCAACATTGTCGATTACCTGCAGCAGAAGACCCTGTATACACAAGCCTTCCAGGTATATGTACAGGCCAAATACAATGCGGCCCTCAGCATCAAGATCTATGATTTCTACATGGGAATAGCAGTCAAATTATAAACGCTCTTTCGTTATGAGTAAAATTCGGGTGGTTATCATCATTGTCGTAATACTTCTGGCAGGAGGTGCTTACTGGTATTTCCGGATCAGAAAGGAAGACAAGCCGTTGGTCCTGCAAACAGAACAGCCGCGGTATGGCTATATTTCAAAAAGCGTAACGGCTACCGGTACCGTCCAGCCTGTGGACACGGTCACCATCGGCTCGCAGGTTTCCGGTACGATCAAGTCAATTTATACGGATTTCAATGCCAAGGTCAGAAAGGGGCAATTGATTGCCGAGCTCGACAAAGCCCTTTTCGAAGCGCAGGTCAACCAGTACAAGGCCAACCTCGAAGTTGCCAGGGCAGCGCTGGTCTACCAGAAGAGCACCTTCGACCGTCAGACCCTGCTGTATAATGCAGGCGCCATCAGCAAGGCCGACTACGAGAATTCCGAGAACCAATACTTAGGCGCAAAAGCCAATGTACAAAGCGTACAGGCACAGCTGGATGCATCTATTAAAAATCTCTCTTACGCCAGCATCTATTCTCCGGTGGACGGCGTGGTCATGACCCGCAATGTCAGCGTCGGACAGACCGTGGCAGCCAGCTTTAATACCCCCACACTCTTTGTCATTGCAAAGGATATCAGCAAGATGCAGGTACAGGCGGCAGTGTCCGAAGCCGATATCGGCGAGGTAAGAAACGGTCTTCGGGCATCCTTTACCGTAGACGCCTATCCGGATATTTCCTTTAATGGAACGGTCAACCAGATCAGGCTGGAGCCGGTGGTCTCGGCCAACGTCGTCACCTATTCCACACTGCTCACGGCTCCCAATGAGGACCTTAAGCTCAAGCCCGGCATGACGGCCAATATTTTCATTTTCACAAAAGAGGTAGACAGCGCCATGCTGATCTCGGCAAAGGCGCTGAAATTCAAACCGGATTCGTCGATGTTAAAACAATTCAAAATAATACCCGATACCAATGCAGAGCGGGAAGTAAGACGCGAAGCACGCAGGGCTTCCAACAGCGGCCCCACAGCGCCGCCACGACACCGGCATGATTCGGCTTCACGACAGATCGACACGGCACCGGCGACAGGCACGCCGTCTTTCGTTTGGGTAAAGGTGGGGGATAGCCTGGTAGAGAAAAAGATCGCGACCGGACTGAATAATGACACCCAGGTTCAGATCATCAGCGGCCTTGACAATGACGATGAGGTCATCGATGGCGCCGAGGTCGAGACCAAAGGCGAAGCCAAATCGGGTGCGGTAAGGAGTCCTTTCATGCCCGCACGTCGTGGCGGTGGCGGCAGAGGGGGCGGCGCAGGAGGCGGCGGCGGTGGCGGTGGTAGACCCAGATAACAAACTATAGCCATGAACAATCAAAAAATACTGGAACTAAAGGATATCAAACGGGAATTTCGCATGGGCTCTGAGATCGTCAGGGCCCTGAAGGGTGTAACATTTGATGTCACAGCCGGAGAATTTGTCACCATCATGGGCAGCAGCGGCTCGGGCAAGACAACCCTGCTGAATACTCTCGGCTGCCTCGATAAGCCATCGGAAGGCACCTATTTGCTGGATGGCGTGGACATAAGCAAGCTGGGCCGTAATGAGCTGGCAAAGCTCAGGAATCTTAAGATAGGTTTTGTCTTCCAGGCCTATAACCTGCTGCCGCGAACCTCCGCGCTGGAGAATGTAGAGCTGCCGCTGATGTATAATCCGGAGTTCACCTCGAAAGAGCGAAAGGAGCGTGCGATAAAGGCGCTGGCGGCCGTCAACCTCAGCGACCGGCTGGATCATACCCCGAATCAGCTGTCGGGCGGCCAGCAACAGCGCGTCGCCATCGCCCGGGCACTGGTCAACGAGCCGGTGATGATCCTTGCGGATGAGGCGACAGGCAACCTCGACTCACGCAGCTCGTATAGTATTATGGCTCTCTTCCAGGAGCTGAATGCCCAGGGCAAGACAATCGTATTCGTTACCCATGAGCCCGACATCGCCTCTTTCAGCAGCCGCACCATCTTGCTGAAGGATGGAAGAGTAATGAAAGACAGTCTGAACGAGAACAGGAAATACGCCAAAGAGGTGCTGGCGGCATTGCCAAAGTCTGAGGATTATTAACCGGCCTGCCGCAACCCGGCAAATCGGGTCGGCCGGTAACCTTTTAATTCAATCGTTATGAGCTTCTTCAACCTTCTCCGGATCGCGTTGAAAGCCTTGCAAAGAAATAAGCTAAGGGCTTTCCTGACCATGCTGGGCATTATCATCGGCGTGGCTTCCGTCATCGCCATGGTGGCCATCGGACAGGGTTCCAAACAAAGCATCCAGCAACAGCTGTCCGGCATGGGGTCCAACATGATCATCATCCGCCCGAACAGTAATATCTCCGCAGGCGCACGCCTCGATGCCTCCACCGTTCAAACCCTTACACTGGATGACGTAAAGGCGCTTCAGAAACAAGCCCCCCACCTCAGCGCCGTCACGCCCCTGGCAAGCGCAAAAGGACAGGCGATCTATGGCAACAACAACTGGCCCACTACGATCCAGGGCGTAAACCCCCAATACCTGGATATCATTCGCCAGTGGCCGCTAAAGGATGGCATCTCTTTTACCGACCGGGACGTCCAGTCGCAAAATAAGGTTTGCCTCCTGGGTCAGACCGTGATCACAAATCTCTTTCCCAATGGAGAAAGCCCGATCGGGAAATATATCCGCTTTGGGAAGGTACCCATCCTGGTCATCGGCACCCTCACAGCCAAGGGAGAAAGCGCCTTCGGACAAGACCAGGACGACGTGATCCTTGCACCGTTTACTACCGTGCAAAGACGGATCCTATCGACCATCTATCTCCAGAATATCTATGCATCCGCATTAGACGAAAATTCCACCACGGCCGCCTCAGACGAAATATCCGATATCCTCCGGGCGACACACCGGCTGAAGTCCACCGACGAAGACGATTTTGCCGTGCGGACCATGCAGGAGCTGATCAATACCTTCAGCTCCACCAGCCAGCTGCTGACCATACTGCTCGCCGTCATCTCCGGCATCTCTCTGCTGGTAGGAGGCATTGGCATTATGAATATCATGTATGTATCTGTCACTGAGCGTACAAAAGAGATCGGACTGCGGATGTCGATTGGGGCCCGGGGCATGGATATCCTGCTGCAATTCCTGACGGAAGCCATCCTGATCAGCATTACCGGCGGGATAATTGGTGTGATCCTCGGTATTACCTCCGCCCGGCTGGTCACCATCTTCCTGTCCTGGCCTACCCTGGTGACAGAATATTCGATCCTTTTGTCCTTCTTAGTATGCTTTATTACGGGTGTCTTTTTCGGGTATTATCCGGCACAGAAAGCATCCCGGCTTGACCCGATCGAAGCCTTGCGATATGAGTAGGTTGTCCTAACTTTGCATCCCATGAACAGAAAAGAAGAGATTCTGCAGGACGTCGTCATAAAATTCGCCGGAGATTCCGGTGATGGCATGCAATTAACTGGAAGCCAATTCACTAATAATACCGCCCTACTGGGCATCGACCTGGCCACCTTCCCCGATTTTCCGGCCGAGATCCGGGCCCCCCAGGGCACCTTACCCGGGGTCAGCGGTTATCAGCTTCGTTTTTCCAGCGACAAGGTCTATACTCCGGGCGATGAATGCGATGTGCTGGTAGCTATGAACGCCGCCGCCCTCAAGGCAAACATGAAAGGCCTGAAGAAAGGCGGGAAGATCATTGCCAATATCGAAGGCTTCGACACCAAGAACCTCCGCCTCGCCAACTACCCCGATGGAATAAATCCGCTGGAAGATAACTCCCTCGACAACTATACCGTCATCCGCATGGATGTGACCAAAATGACCCGGGAAGCGCTGAAGGAGATCACCATGGGCACAAAGGAAAAGGATCGGGCAAAAAATATGTTCGTCCTTGGTTTTCTCTACTGGATGTACAACCGGGATATGGAGAATACCATCCAGTTCCTGAAAGATAAATTCGGCAAAAAACCGGAGATCCTGGAAAGTAATATAAAAGCGTTACAGGCTGGTTATCATTTTGGAGATACGACCGAAACCTTTACTACCACCTATACAGTGGAAAAAGCAAAGATGACCCCCGGTGTGTATCGCTCTATCATGGGTAACCAGGCCCTGGCCTACGGCCTGATCGCCGCTTCTCAGAAAAGCGGGCTTCCGCTGTTTCTCGGCTCTTATCCCATTACCCCCGCCTCCGATATCCTGCACGAGCTGAGCCGCTATAAATCTTTTGGGGTGCGTACCTTCCAGGCCGAGGACGAGATAGCCGGGATCACTTCGGCAATCGGTGCAGCCTATGGCGGATCACTCGGTGTCACCACAACCTCCGGTCCCGGTATGGCTCTCAAAGCCGAGGCCATGGGCCTGGCCGTTATGCTGGAAATCCCGCTGCTGATCTGTGATATTCAGAGAGGCGGCCCCTCCACCGGCTTACCCACAAAGACCGAACAAAGCGATCTGCTGCAAGCCTATTATGGCCGCAATGGGGAATGTCCCATGCCCGTCATCTCCGCCTCCACACCCAGCGATTGTTTCAACGCTGTTTATGAAGCGGTACGCATCGCAGTGCAACATATGACACCGGTCATCTTCCTGAGCGACGGATATATCGCCAATGGCGCCGAGCCCTGGAAATTCCCAAAGAGCGCAGATCTTCCGCCCATCGAAGTTAAGTTCAAGACAGACTTAGGACCCGATGAAGAAAAATTCCAGCCTTATCTCCGCGATGAAAAGCTGGTACGCCCCTGGGCCATACCCGGCACACCCGGACTGGAACATCGCATCGGCGGCCTGGAGAAACAGAACGTCACCGGGAATGTCAGCTATGATCCCGAAAACCACCAGGTGATGGTAAAGATCCGTGAAGAAAAAATAGCCCGCATTGCCGATCATATCCCGCCTCAACATCTGGACAGCGGCCCCGACAAAGGCGATCTGCTGGTACTGGGCTGGGGCAGCACCTATGGCTCTATCAAAAGCGCCGTAACCCAGCTGCAGCGCGAAGGCTTTTCCGTTGCGCATGCCCATCTCCGTCACCTGCGCCCCTTCCCGGCCAACCTGGGAGAATTGCTTCGCAATTATAAGGAAGTGCTGATCCCCGAGATCAATAATGGCCAGTTGATCAAGATCATCCGCGATCAGTTCTTCATCGACGCAAAAGGTTATAATAAAATTATGGGCATCCCGATCACAAAGACCGAGCTGATGCTGAAGATCAGGGAAATGCTTGTTGCCATCTCAGCGACCCCCGGCGCCCACTAAAAGTAATTGCAAAAAAATTAAAAAAGCGGATTGTACCCCACCTCCTGCGGTGACGTTATGGCGGTGTGCAGCGGAGCGCTGAGCTTTTCAATGTCCGCCGCCACCTTTACGATGAAGTTGAACTGATCCGCTATCGGTTTGAATTCAGACAACTGCCGGCGCGTATCCCCCGTCGTTATCATTGCACCACCCAATTCCGCCTTGCGCTGTTCCATCAGCACACTAACCCTGTCATTGAGTATCCTCAATTCCTCTTTCCGCGACATTGGAGTCACCGGTGTCTCGGGCAGGACCTCATTCTGCAGGATGGCAACTGCCCTTCCCAACCGAAGGACAATATCATCCACCAGCGGCTCGTAAGCCATATCGGCATATTTCGCGGCATATGGATTTACATAATAAGCGAGTGTTGCAGTATGAGACGTCAGCATATGATTGGAGACCACAAACTGGTGCATCTCGGAGATCCTCTTCTGCTGGCGACGAGGCTCTGACAACATGCGGCCAAACGCATCCGACAGATTAGCCAGCGCTACAAAGGCATTTTTCCGGGAGAGCTTGAACTGCTGGATACCCGAAGGCTTACCCAGAAAGGCACTGGCCACATCCCTGAAATAGGCCGTATTGGCCTCGACAGCGGCGATCATAAGATCGGCGATCCTTTCGTGCTCCCAGGAAGGAATGATAAGGATGTTCGCTAAAAAAGATATTACTGACCCTATGACGGTATCGATGACGCGATCGGAAAGAATGCTGTGGAAGTCGGTTGGATACATCAAATGAAAGAGCAGCAGCACATAAGGTGTCATCATTGTTACGGCGACAAGATATTTCGTACGGATGAATACATAGGTCCCGATCATAAAGAGTATCATCAGCACGAACAAAACCCTCGGGTCTTTTATGAAATACAATATTGCCAGCCCTACCAACGCCCCTCCCAGTGTCCCCATCAGCCTTTCAAAATTGCGTCGCTTGGTAAGACTGTATACCGGTTTCAGGATGACGATGATGGTTAGCAGGATCCAGTAGCCATGCCCGAAAGGCAGAAAGCCCGAGATGATATATCCCGTAATAGTAGCGATGCTGACCCGGAGGGAATGACGGAAGATATTTGATTTGATGGTCAGGTTATCCAACAGCAGCTTGGGGTCCGTGTCCTGGTGAGAAATAAATTCTTCATAGTCCAGGTCCGATTTGAAATTCCTGCTCAGCTTGCGGTCATATGTAGTATAGGCATGCAGGGTTTGCAGACGATCGCTGATGTCCTGGATGCTGTCCAGGATATTTCGCAGACCGATAAAACTTTCTACATTCTCCGCCGTCCGGTACCGGTCGCGGTAGTCATTGAACGACTCACGAACCTGGCGGATCCGGGAAGACAGCTCCGCATTCTCTTCCGACGGCTTCCCGCTCATCAGCGCTATCCCGATCTCATCGAGCTCTGCCGCCAAACCCATGACCAGTTTCCTGCAGTCTTCCATCAGGCCGGTATTGTCGAAGAACTTATGCATCAGCTGATAGTCCTGCTGCGAGGTCATGATCCTTTCAAAGAGGTCGATGATGTCCAGGTAGATCATCATCAGCACGCGCCCGGTGTGGGTGGATTCCCGGACGATATTGCGGCTCTTGAACAGCAATTCCCGTACAAGGTCCTGCTTCTCATGTATAGCGACCTGGCTGTCTACCAGTTGACGATAACTTTTGTCATAGTCCACATCCTGCGAATAAAAAGAGGCCTTGACCCGCAGATATCCCGCTGTAGCCTGTACGCAGTCGCCCAATGCCTGCTGAACCAGCTTGTAGGGACGGAAACTATACAGCAGCAAGCTCAGCAGGGTATACCAGGTGCCCCCTGCCAGTACATAGGCGGCATTGATGAGAATATCCCAGCCATGATGAGGACGGTCGATATTCAATACCATAACGAGCAGCGCATTGACACCTATCGAGCTGGCCCTGGTACCATAGATGCTCATTAGCGAAAAAACAAAACAGAAAATAAATACAAAAATACCCGTCATCACGAGCGAACCGGAAGCAAGACCCACGAGCAGGGTGACGAGGAAAATGATTAAAACGCAGGCTATCATCCCATTGCGACGGTGATGAATAGGGCCTGGATTGTCGGTGTTCCCAACGCACATCGCGCCAATGGACAATACTACACCCGCTGATAAATTGTTGAAATAACCGAGAAGGATGGCAGGTAAAGTAATTCCTGCTGTGATCCGTATAGCCCCATTCAGGTAATGGCTGTTAATAAAACTCTTATATTGCCTGATATAATCCATGTAGTCTTCGAATTGTTGGACTTCGTCCGGCAATTTTAATCCTTAAATTTGAACTGCAGATACCAAAGCTAAACGCCTCAAACATGAGAATTTTACCTTTATTCCTATTGATCATCTTTTCCTATGAGAGCCTGGAGGCCCAGCAGGTAGCCGGTTTTAGCCGGGACGATCAGGGGAAACCATTAGCCGGAGCTACAGTTGCCCTAAAAAATAATAAGGATTCCTCTGTAGTAAAGCTAAGCATTTCGGCCCCAACCGGACAATATGAATTTTCAAAAATTTCCCCGGGTAATTATTTTATTTCTGTTTCTCACGTTGGATATATCCCCCGCAATTCTGCCGCATTCGAATTAAAGGGGGATGGTCTCACCCGGGTGCCTGCAATAGAGCTGCCACATGCCTCCGGAGAGCTAAAGGAAGCTGTTGTCGCCTCCGGCAAACCGCTCGTGGAGGTGAAATCCGACAAGATCATTCTCAACGTGGAAGGAAGTATCAACGACGTAGGACAGGATGCCCTCGAGCTGTTGCGCAAGTCGCCCGGTGTAACACTGGACAAAGACAATAACCTTAGCCTCAGCGGCAAAAACGGAGTTCAGGTATATGTCGACAGCCGTCCGACGTATTTGTCCGGAAGCTCCCTCGCCGACTACCTGAAGACATTGCAATCCTCCTCGGTGGAAGCCATAGAGATCATCAGCAATCCCGGCGCAAAGTACGAGGCGGCCGGCAACGCGGGCATCGTCAATATCCGGCTGAAGAAGAATAAAGCCTTTGGCACGAATGCAACGATCAACGCAGGGTATAACATCAGCACGTATAGTAAATACAATGGTGGCTTTTCCTTCAACCACCGGGACAAAAATCTAAATGTATTTGGCGATTACAGCTATAACCATTCGCTCAATGAGACCTATGCCACCATGTACCGGACACAGCTGGACACTCAATTCCTCCAGCATTCGACATTGCTGTCTACAAATAACAGTCATAATTATAAAGCAGGGCTGGACTATTTCATCAACAACAAAAACACCTTAGGCCTTGTCGTGTCCGGCACATTCTTTGACAATGGCATCCGCACCAACGGCACCACCCCCATCGTCTATATCCCCACCAATATAACGGACAGGATTCTTAAGGCAAACAATCACACCGATGGCCAAAACAATAATGTCAATGTGAACGGCAGCTATCATTATGCGGATAGCAGCGGTCATCAGCTCGACGTCAATGCAGACTATGGTCTTTATCGTCTCCGCAGCAACCAGCTGCAGCCTAACAAATATTATGACTCTACAGGAAAATACCTTTTATATAGTCATGACTACAATATCCTGTCACCTACGGACATTCATATATACAGCTTAAAGACTGACTATGAGCAAAACTTCCTGAAGGGACGGCTGGGGTTCGGCGGTAAAGTATCCTATGTCACCAGTGGAAATGATTTCCAGGAGTATGATGTTTACGGCTCTATGAAAGTGCTGGATACCTTAAGCAGCAATAACTTCGATTACAAGGAAAATATCAATGCCCTGTACGCCAACTACAACCGAACGCTGAAAGGCTGGATCCTGCAGGCCGGGCTTCGGGCAGAGAATACAAATTTAAAAGGCACATCCACCGGTTTTAAGATGGCGGGCGGGGATTTTCAAACCTATGACTCCTCCTTCACACGGCATTATACCGATCTTTTCCCCAGCGCGTCCGTCACCTGGAACAAGGACCCGATGAAACAATGGACCCTGAACTATAGCCGGCGGATCGATCGCCCGGCTTACCAGGACCTCAACCCTTTCGAGTTCAAGCTGGATGACTATACCTTCGCCAAAGGGAATACCCTGCTGCGACCTCAATATACCCACAGCGTAGGCCTCAGTTTTATGTACCAAAATAAGCTCACCGCCACGCTGAACTATAGTCATATTAAGGACCTGTCTACAACACTCGTAGATACGACCGAACAGTCGAAGGCCATCGTCTACAAAAAAAACCTGGCGACACAGGACATCACCAGCCTGAATATCAGCTACCCCTTCCAGTACAAATGGTATAGCCTGTTTTTCAATGTCACCGGCTTTTACTCACTGAACAAGGCCAATTTCGGCATAGGGCGGGTCATCAATCTGAATGTCTTTAATACCACCATTTATACCCAGCATAAGATCAGCCTCGGTGGAGGCTGGACAGGCGAGCTCACACAGTATTATGTGTCACCCAATATCTGGCAGGCGACTCTCCGGAGCCGGTCGATGTGGAGCCTCGACGCAGGCCTGCAAAAAACCCTCTTTAATGGAAATGCTTCGTTAAAGATTTCCGTCTCTGACATCTTCAACGCCCTGCACTGGACAGCGACGAGTAATTTTGCAGGGCAGTATATAAAGACGACGGGCGGCTACGAAAGCCGCCAGCTTAAATTGTATTTTACTTACCGCCTGGGCAATATGCAGCTAAAAGCAGCCCGGCACCACCAGTCGGGGGCCGAAGAGGAGACCAAACGGGTTGGAGGAACCACACTTTAAGTTACCCGTTTTCCTTTATCTTTACCAGCCCATGTTATCTATCATCGACAACATCCGAGCGCTTTTTGCCTCCTATAACAACAACGATACGCCTATCACCTCGATGGAGAAGCTTCCCCAATCGGGTAGCAATCGTATCTACTTTCGCATCCGGGCTGCCAATGGCTCCTATATTGCAACCTATAATGACAATGTCCGGGAGAACCGCACCTTTGTTTATTACAGTCATCACTTCCGGGCACGCGGATGCCCGGTACCGGAGATCTATGCCGTCAATGAAGAATATACCATCTATCTTCAGGAAGATTTCGGCGACACCTCTTTATTGAATGAGCTGGAAAAACAGGGCCATGATGAAGGGGTATACGTTTTTTTCCAGAAGAGCCTCGAACAGCTGGCTCATCTGCAGATCTTCGGGGACCGGGAACTGGATTATGATTGGACCATTACAAGCCGGGAATTCGGGAAACAGGCGATCGTCAGCGACCTGCTTTATTTCAAATACTATTTCCTCGACACGCTGCAGATCCCTTATGATAAGGAAAAGCTGATAGATGAGTTCGAGGCGCTGAGCAATTACCTTACGCACGTAGACCATAAGTATTTTATGTTCCGGGATTTCCAGAGCCGGAATATTATGCTCCGGGACGACCAGGTACATTTCATCGATTACCAGGGCGGGATGAAAGGCGCCCTGCAATACGATGTCGCCTCCCTGTTGTGGCAGGCCAAGGCCGAGCTGCCCGATGAATGGAAAGACAGCCTGCTGGAGTTTTATATGGACAAGGTGGAGACCATCCTCGATACTACCATCGACAGGGTGCGTTTTATCAGCCAGTACAATGGTTATGTACTGATCCGTCTCCTCCAGGTGCTGGGGGCCTATGGATTTCGCGGCCTGTTCGAACGGAAGGCGCATTTTCTTACCAGCATCCCGCTGGCCTTACGCAACTTCAAGTGGTTTTTGAGTAATAAACAGGTTGGCATCGTCCTGCCGGAATTCGAGAGAATGCTGGGACTCATGGTTCAGGAAGAGGTCGTTAGCAGGTTCGAACCGGTACAGGCAGACGAAACGACACCGCTGGTCGTCCATATCAACAGCTTTTCCTATCGCAAAACAATACCCGAAGATGAAAGCGGAAATGGCGGCGGGTTCGTATTCGACTGCCGGGGCATCCTGAACCCGGGCAGGATAGGGGAGTTCAAGTCGAAAACAGGACGCGACAAGGAAGTAAAAGACTTTTTGGAACAGCAGACGCGTATGCCCGAATACCTGAACAGCGTTTATAATATCGTCGATATTTCAGTAGAGGATTATATTAAAAGAGGTTTTGAAAGCCTGTCCATCAATTTCGGATGCACTGGTGGCCAGCACCGGAGCGTATATGCCGCGGATGCGCTGGCTAGGCATTTGAGAAATAAATTTCACGTAAAGATCGACCTCCGTCATGTCGAGCAGGAAGCAAAGAATTGGATCAACTGACGAAATTGTATTCATGTATTATTTAGTATTCGCCCTATTATATCTGTTTTCCCTTTTGCCGATGTGGTTGTTGTACAAAATATCAGACGGACTGGCACTGCTGATGTATGCCATCATCCGCTATCGCCGGGGGGTAGTGTTAGGCAATCTTGCCATTGCATTTCCCGAAAAGACCGAAAGACAACGGAAAGCCATCGCCAAAGAATTCTATCGCAATTTTACGGATAGCTTTATAGAAACCATCAAACTCCTGTCGGCAAGCCCCGATTTTCTCCGGGAACGTTTTGTTCTCGACAATCCCGAACTTCTCGAACATTTCTATAAAAAGGGACAAAAGGTCCAGCTGCATATGGGGCATCTTTTTAACTGGGAGATGGCCAATGTCGCCATGCCGCTGCGTACCAGCTTTACCTTCATCGTTATCTATATGCCCGTGGACAGCAGAAGCTTCAACCGCCTGTTCCTGCACCTGCGGGGCCGTACCGGCACCGTGCTGCTACCTGCCACCAATATGCAACGGGCCATCCTTCCTTATCGGCATAAGCAATATATGCTGACCCTCGTCGCCGACCAGGCCCCGTCAGGACCAGAACGCTCTTACTGGCTGAATTTTTTTGGTGTGCCGACACCCTTCGTCCGGACACCGGAACGGGGCGCCCGTATTGCCAATATTCCGGCGGTGTTTGCCAGGATTTATAAGATCAGAAGGGGATACTACAGGGCCGAGCTTACCACCCTTTCCGATCAGCCCGCAACCCTTCCGGAAGGGGAGCTGACCCGTCTTTACCGCCAGATGCTCGAAGATTCTATCCGCCAGCAGCCTGGAAATTATCTCTGGAGTCACAAACGGTGGAAAAAAACCTGGAAAGAAGAATACGCCCCATTATGGATAGAGAAAGACGAAGGAAAATAATGGCCCAAACTTGTGACATTCCGGAAAATATTAATACATTTATGCCAACAGACCAGGAAACAACCCTCACTATCCGTTACAAAATTTTGATCTTACCCGCCAGCCCGTTACTCTAACACAGACCCCAATATTTCAATTTTACCGCTTTTCTGATTAGCAAGCACTACACTCAACCTAAACCCAAACCGGATGACAATTTCTAAACCTGGAGTGGTGTTGGTCGACGACCACGTCCTGCTCCGCAACGGACTTGCCGGACTTATCCGCAGCTTTTGCCAATATGAAATTCTATTTGAGGCCGGCGGAGGTAAGGACCTCATCAGGCAACTGAAACACTACAGGCGTCCCGACATTATCTTACTGGACATCAACATGCCGGAAATGGATGGTTATGAAACGGCATGCTGGCTGAAACGCAATTACCCCGAGATCAAGGTCCTGGCACTTTCCATGTATGATACGGATTCTGCTATCGTACGCATGTTGAAGAACGGCGCAAAGGGTTATATCCTCAAAGATATAGATCCCGCTGAACTGAAGCTGGCGCTGGAATCGGTGATTGACAAAGGGTATTATTATTCCGATCTGGTGACAGGCAAGCTGATCCATACCATCAGCCACATCGACGAGCCGGAACACCGGGTTCACCATCTGCTGACATTGAACGAACGGGAGCTGGAATTCATGAAGCTCGTGTGCACAGAGTGGACCTATAAGGAAATAGCCGACCGTATGTACCTGAGCCCAAGGACGATCGATGGTTACCGGGACGCCCTGTTCGAAAAATTGAATGTCAGGACAAGAGTAGGCCTGGCCATGTATGCCGTCCGGAATGGAATCGTCAACCTCGATACGATTGGAACTCTCGCCCGGGCCACAGCAAAAAGCATTTAATTCAGCACGCTTTTCTCTTTTATAGTCTCGATGCCCTTCTGATCTTTGATCTTCCCCCAACCGCCGGTTACGTTTCGCAGGTTGTGGATGCCCTGCCGCTTAAGCAGAGAAGCCGCAATGATGCTGCGATATCCGCCACCGCAATGAACGTATATATTGAAATGCTCTTCGAGATTGGACATATTACCCGGATCGACTAACTCCTGCAGGGGAAGATTGATAGCATCCTTTACGTGACCGTCCGCAAATTCGGTTTCCCGTCTTACATCCAGTACAACGAGGTTTTCATCAAAAGGTATATCCATCGCCAGTTCGTCTGCTTCTATGTCGATGATCATGTCGATGGGTTCACCAGCCGCCTGCCAGGCAGCATACCCGCCCTCCAGAAATCCTTTCACTTTGTCAAAGCCGACACGCGCGAGGCGAACAACACTTTCTTTCTCTTCGCCCGGTGATGTCACCAGCACAATGGGCCTGTCAAAAGGCAGGAGACTGCCGGCCCATTCTGCAAAACGGCCATCGAGGCCAATGCTGACGGACCCGGGGACAAAACCATTTACAAAGACATCGGACCGGCGGGTATCAAGCAAAACGACGGCAGGCTGTGCGATCAATTCCTTAAAGGCAGAAAGATCCAGCGGCTGCAATCCGCTTTCCAGCACGCCGTCCAGGCTTTCGTATCCTTCTTTATTGATGCGGGCATTGATGGAAAAATAGCTTGGCGGCGCATCCAGGCCATCCGTCACAGCCTTGACAAACTCCTCGCGGGTCTGTTCCTTCAATGCATAATTGCTTTCCTTTTCTTCCCCCAGTGTACTATGGGTATTCGGGCCCAGATTCTTACCACAGCTGCTGCCGGGACCATGTGCAGGATATATGATCACATCATCCGCCAGGGGAAGGATCTTTGACCGCAGAGAGTCATAAAGCAGGCTGGCCAGCTCTTCCTGGCTGAGATTGCCGCTGCTGAGATCAGGCCGCCCTACGTCTCCCACGAATAAGGTGTCACCGGTGAAAAGAGCCTCCGCCTTGCCCTCAGCTGACCGGACAAGGTAACAGGATGATTCCAGCGTGTGTCCCGGGGTGTGCAATACTTCTATCGTAATCCGCCCCACGTGAAAGATCTCTCCGTCTTCCGCCTTATGAATGGGAAAATTCGTCTCGGTTCTTGGACCGTAAATTATAGGTGCGCCGGTCGCCTTCGCCAGGTCCAGGTGCCCGGACACAAAGTCTGCATGAAAATGAGTCTCAAAAATATATTTGATGGTGGCGTTCCGCTCTTTTGCTAGCCGAAGGTATCCATCGATGTCACGCAATGGGTCAATGATGGCTGCTTCCCCTTCGCTCTCAACGTAATAGGCCGCTTCACTCAGACAGCCGGTATACAATTGCTTAATGAACATAATCTTGCATTTGTTGCAAAATTAGTCATTATTTCAACGTTGGACTAGTCGGAAAGCTGACATTAATCGATCAACTCATCTACACATTTCATGATCTCGCTCAACCGGTCGTGGTTGATAATGTAATAGATAAATTTCCCATCTCGCTGGGTTTTTACGATCCCGGCCCGGCGTAAGATCGCGAGGTGCTGAGAAGCGACAGACTGTTCAAGGCGAAGATGTACGTAGATTTCGGTGACGGTGAGTTTTTTATTCTCATCCAAAAGACGGATGATCTGTTGACGGAGCTTGTGATTTAGCGCTCTAAGAATCAACGCTCCTTTCTTCAGGTTCAAAAAATCAACTTTTACAGGAGCGCCTTCGGAGCCCTCTGCATTTACTACCATCCAATAGCTGCTATTATTGTTCATCGTTAAGCTCATGAGCGATTACCGTTTTAAGGATTTCAAGAAGATACGTGACAGATCGGCAAATTTATGATCAACTCCCCGAATAAAAATGGTCAAACTTTGCTAATATGATGATATAGTCATTTTCTTGTATGAGTGTAGAATTCTTTGGTATAAGCGGGCTCACTGTACGCCAGGACGGTGAATTCCTGATGCAAATATCGTAAAAAAGATAAAATCCCCAGATACCCGGCATGGTCCCTGACATCTACGAAAGTCGCATGAGATGGAGATATTATAGGTTTACACTTATCACTACCATCGCCAAAAAACGACATTCGGCGGGTCAAAAGGTATTCAGAAAAGGAGTTTTCATCTATGATCATTGCCGTTGAAGGCAGAAGGACCGACAGGTCATTTTCATAGACGGCAGTGAACACTTCCATACGCCGGGCATCGATCATCGGACATAGCAGATCCGCTTCAGGATACTGCTCCCTGGCGGCAAAAGCCATTAATTTCAACTTATCCTCTGTGATTAAGGGAACGTTCAATGCGTAACAAAACCCTTTGGCAGCGGCCATTCCGACCCTAAGACCCGTATAGGATCCAGGCCCCGAGACGACAGCCACAGCCTGCAGATCAGAAAGCCGATAACCTGTCTTCTGAAGCATTTTTTCAACCGCAGGATGCAGCCAGGACGCATGATCTTTCTGGTCCGGATTTTCGATTATTTCAAGCGCCTTGCCGTCCTTCGCCAGACAAATGCCGGCCTTCCCCGTAGCGGTGTCAATATTTAAAATCAATGCCATGAAATCACACTATTACACTTATTATTTTAATCATATTTTAACACGTTCACAGCCTTCAAAAGGCTGTTTGAGGGGGTATACCGGCTATTATTCCTGCTCAAAACAGCAAGCAGATCCGCTACTTTTTCCAATCCTATGCGCCGGCCCCACTCGAAAGGCCCCAACGGATAATTGGTGCCCAGCTTCATGGCAATATCGATCTCTTCCCTCGTACTCACTTCCTCCTCCCAGGTATAATACGCTTCGTTAATGATCGTAGCAAGAATACGCCCACTGATCATCCCCGGAATATCTGGAACAAGACGATATTCCCGACCCAGCCTTTCATAAAGCCCGGTAAGCCGGTCTTTGAGCTCTTCGAATCGATCTGCAGATAGCTCGTTCGAAACAACCAGCTCATGGATGGTACGCTCCAGAAAGCCCGGCCAGCCGTTGATACGGACAAAAGGAGACCCTATCTCTCCAAGCGTGGACACCACAGCATTTACAAGAACGACGGCCGGTAATAACCGCCTCAAAATGTCCACACGCCCCGGCTCATTGATAAATTCCAAATCTATGTACGCATCCGCGCCCGGGTGCGCTTCCGCCTCCCCAGCCGTCCTGACAAGGATCCACTTATTCCCCGGAGCCGGAAAAGAGGCGGGAATGTCGCTTTCTGTCTTCGCTTCTGTTATAACAACAATTGTCATGTAGCTTGTTGTGGGATTTCCGGCAAATTTAGCTGTAAGCAATTATTATATTTGCTTCATGGAAAAAAAGATCATCAATACCCCAAATGCTCCAGCCCCGATCGGGCCTTATAGCCAGGCCGTACAGTCCGGCAACCTGTTGTTCATTTCCGGGCAGATCCCCATCGATCCGGCTACAGGAAAAGTCGAGGCCACCGATATTATTGGTGAGACCCACCAGGCAATGCATAACCTCAAAGCGATACTCAGCGAAGTCCACATAACTTTTGACCATGTCCTGAAGACAACGATCCTGCTGAGCGATATGTCGCTGTTTACAGACGTCAACGAGGTGTATGGCAAGTATTTTGCCGGCGACTTCCCGGCACGCGAGACCTATGCCGTAAAAACCCTGCCTAAGAACGTGAATGTGGAGATCAGCATGATCGCCTGTATCCAGATCTAAAGGCTGAAGCCGCGGCTTGTACCAGCACCTAGGCCAGCAGGGCGATAAGGAGATTGGGCAACCCGATCGCCACACCTACTCCATACAAAGCATCCAGCCAGAAAAAGCTGCCGATGGAGCCGGCATAGATCAGCCCCACTACCGGAAAACCAATGATCTTTACCCAGAGAGGGGTGCCCTCTTCCTTTATGGAGTTCCAGATGACATTGGCATCACCCCGGCTTGGAAAGGCATGCATGGCGATGGACACGCCCAGGTAGATGAGTACGTAATCCAGCGGCCTTCCCGTATGAAACTTAAAGATCGGCAGGGCGGCGGGGAGCGAGATAAGAGCCCCGATCACCGTATTTATGATAAATGGCCCGATGCTGATCATAATACCTTGCGCCTTATTCCTTACCGCCTCATGTAAGACATATCCGGCAGGATTTCCCATTTGAAAATACACCACCTTGAAAACAGGTACTTTATAATAACGGCAGAAAAGCTGGTGTGCGAGCTCATGGACGATAACGCCCGGAAAGGTTAGCAGCGTAATGACAAAGCCGGGAATGAACATGTTTGCTGTTTTAAGGTAAAGGGATCAGTCTCTGAATTTTTCTTTATTGGCGATGACGTCAAGGGCATATTTCAGGGTCTCATTATCCAATGAATCATTTGCAGCTGTAACGCGAGCCTTTTTTATCAGCTTGTCCCTGTCCTGCAGACGGTTGTTATAATGGTAGGCCATTATCAGCGTCGCCTCAGTATATACATCATTTTTCGACAGCTCACAGCTTTTCATTGCGAGGTCAAGGGCTTCCTTGTCCTTTTTTTCCATTAGCAATGTCCTGGCTTTGGACGCTATTCCATCGGGATATTCCTTATTAATTCCCAGGATCCGGTCATTATAGAATAACGCGCTATCCAGGTTGTGCTCCTGGCGCTTGGCGCTGCACATCAGATTCAGCGCCGGAAGAAATTCCTTATCCTGTTTCAATGCATATTGCAGACAGCTGTCACAACGGACATAATCCTTCCCGTCAAATAGCTGGCCGGCATAGGCCATCAGCGCTTTGAGATCATGTGGATTCCGGCCCATATAGGCTCGCCAGCCCGTATCGGGAATATCAGCCAGCGAAGGATAAGCCTTCCTGAAAGTAGAAAAAGAATCAGTGTTGTCGGTGAAATAAGGCGCTGCCTTATCCATTACATAATTGATGGTCCCCAGCAGCTCGTGGTCTTCAATGTTGACATACCTGAGCTTTTCATAGATCTCCCCAAAAGTCGTCAGATCCTCGTTATAAAAGGCGTCGATCAGCAGATGGCCTTTTGCCTCAACATTACCAGGCACTTTTTCAAGGACCGATTCCATCGCCCGCTGTGCGGTGACATATTTCTTTTCCTTCTCCGCCCGCACTCCTTTTTCAAGGCTGATGCCGACGGAAAGATCCTTCGGAAAGGTAAATAAAGAAAAGAGGACCAGGACGCCAATACCTACGGCAAAGGCCTTTATCCATAAGGGTATGGGAAACCGGGTGAAATGCTTCCGGCATTCTGCGCATAAGGGTGTAGGATGGTCTCCTTGAATCACGGGCTGTCCGCAGCCGGCGCAGTCGCGATCGGACACGATCTCGGGTTGTGAGGTTTCTTCCATGGGTCTTAGTTAGGCGTTAGACCCACAATATGTAATTATTTTTTCAGAACTGCAAGCTCCCTGCCGATCTTTGTAAAGGCTGCAATAGCCTTGTCCAGGTGCTGCTGCTCGTGTGCGGCGGGCCTGCCCGTTCGCGACTACCGGGAAGAAGAAGCCGATAACATAGATCTCTTCCTCCAATAGTTTGGCAGCAAAGTTCTGAGCCACTACCGCATCATATAACATGATGGGAACAATGGGATGTTCGCCGGGTTTGATATCGAAACCTGCTTCGGTCATTTTAGACCGGAAATATTTTGTATTATATTCCAGCTTATCCCTCAGCTCTGTAGTCTCGCTCAGCATGTCCAGTACCGCAATCGATGCCCCGGTGATGGAAGGAGCAAGGCTGTTGGAAAAGAGATAGGGGCGGCTTCTTTGACGCAGCATTTCGATGATCTCTTTTTTGCCGCTGGTAAAGCCTCCGCTGGCACCGCCGAGCGCCTTGCCCAATGTGCCGGTAATGATATCGATCCTGCCCATAACCCCACAGTGTTCGTGCGTTCCGCGCCCTGTCTTTCCCAGGAAACCGGAAGAATGGGATTCGTCGATCATTACGATGGCATCGAAGCGATCCGCCAGGTCACAGATCTTGTCGAGCCGGGCGATAGTGCCGTCCATGCTAAAGGAACCATCGGTAACGATGATCCGGCTGCGGGCGCCCTCAGCCGCCTTCAGCTGTTCTTCAAGATCGGCCATATTATTATGCTTGTACCGGTAACGCTGAGCTTTGCAAAGCCTGACGCCATCGATAATGGATGCATGATTCAGCTCATCGGAGATGATGGCATCCTGTTCGCCAAACAACGGTTCAAAAACGCCTCCGTTTGCATCAAAAGCCGCAGCATACAGGATGGTATCTTCCGTGCCAAGGAAAGTGGCTAACTTTTGCTCAAGCTCTTTGTGAATGTCCTGTGTACCGCAGATGAAACGAACGCTGCTCATCCCATATCCCCTCGAGTCGATGGCCTGGTGGGCAGCCGCGATCACTTTAGGATGCGAAGAAAGTCCGAGATAATTATTGGCGCAGAAGTTCAGCACTTTTTTACCATTGACCTGCATCTCCGCTCCCTGGGGACTGGAGATGATACGTTCCGATTTAAAGAGGCCGGCAGCTTTAATCTCATCCAGCTCGGCAGCAATGCGTTTCACAAAGGAAGAGTTCATAGAAATCTTTTTTTTATGGAGGTCAAAGGTAAGTAGTTGAACCATCATCTGTTAGGCCAAACGGGTAAATTTTTGCTCATCTGTAACAAATTATTTATACCTTCGTCTTACCAATAGTGATCTTTGGCTAAATGAAACGCAAACTCTACATAAGGTTGTCCATTTTAACCCTCGCGATTTCGCTGAGCCTGATGCTTTTTTCCTATGTCCGCGCCCGCGCTTCACGGCCGGACGATCCGGCCGCCAATGAATGCGGTAACAAGTGCCCCAACAAAAAAGTCCAGACCGAATACATTCTCTTTGAATCTATTACACGCAACTTATTAATGGTCAAGGGTTAAGCCTGGCCTGACCGTTTCCTTTCCTTTTTTTTCTCCTTTAATGTAACTTTCTCCTTTTATCGAACGTACTACCGGGAGACCTGGTTTTACCCGGCTTCAACCTATTTTTTGCCGCAATTATAGCAGCTACCGCTTATGACAGAGAAAGAATACAATGAATGTGTAACTCTATATGCGGACAATGTGTATCGCTTTATCCTGAAGAATCTCCGGCAGGAGGAAGATGCCCGGGATGTAGTGCAGACGGCGTTTGAAAAGCTTTGGAAGAACAGACAGGGCGTAGACGCGGAAAAAAGTAAGTCCTATCTTTTTACCATCGCCTATCACCAGATGATCGATCATATCCGGAAGACGAAGCGGGTCCAGCTCCGGGATGAGTTCAGGGAAGAAGCACGCATCTGTGACAAGCCCGTCCATCAGCTAAAAAAGACGCTGGAAGTTGCACTGTCAAGGCTAAATGAAACACAACGTTCGCTGGTCCTGCTAAAGGATTACGAAGGTTATTCCTATGGTGAGATCGGGCTTATCACGGGGCTGAATGAAAGTCAGGTAAAAGTATACTTGCATCGGGCACGTATTCAATTAAAAAATTACCTGGTCAGCCTGGAAAACTTAATTTAATGACCCATGATCACAAGAGATAATTATCAGGAATACTTTCTGCTCTACGTCGACAATGAGTTGTCGGCGGCAGACAGATCGATGGTGGAAGAATGGGTAGCCGCCAATTCCGACCGGCAGGAAGAATGGGAGTCTCTGTTGTCATGCCGCATCGTTCCGGAAGAAGAGCTCGTCTTTCGGGATAAACAAAGCCTGCTGCGAACAGCCGGCGATATCCAGGAAAGTAATTACACTGATTATTTTTTGTCCTATATCGACGGTCAGCTGAATGATAAGGACCGGCATATGGTAGAAGCTTTTATCGGCCTCTTCCCTTCGAAACGCCTCGAGCTGGAGCAGCTGCGCCAAACCGTTTGCATCCCCGATAGCACGATAGTCTTTCCCGACAAGGACAGCCTTTATAAAAATGAAAAACATCGCCGCGTCATCGTCTTCTACCGCCTCATGGCCGGAGCCGCTGCCATCCTGCTCGCGGCTGTTGCGCTGCTGCTATTGCGAACACATCCCGCAAATCAGCCGCCCCTGGCAAAAAATGTGCAGACCGCGCCGGCTCCGGCAAATCCTTCTGCACAAATAAATAAAAAAGATCCTTCTACTGTAACTCCTGCTACAGTTGCCACGTTATACCCTACAGAAGACAAAGACAGGGTTAGACAAATAGCAAAGAAGAAGACCACTCACCCCTTACCTGTCCAAACCGTCGCGCAGCGTATTGACAACACACAGCCGGTGAGACAGGAAAGCAGCAACGCGAGACAGGAGAGCAGCAACAAAGATCTCGCAGTTGTTGTGCCGGAACACGATCCGGTAGGCGGAACGAAAACGGAAACTTTGCACCCGGGAACGGCAACTTTGATCCGGACAACCGGAACATCCGCAGCAGCCCAGCAGGTAAAGATCCCAAAAGAGCTTTCCTCTTTTGCTACACAGGCCTTGTTGGAGGAAGACAATGAAAAAGCAATAGCATCCATCCCGGAACCAGCCTCGTCTGGCAAAAACAAGCTCCGGGGACTCTTTAGAAAAGTGGCCCGCACTTTTGGCAAAACCGCGGACCGCGACGGAGAAGGAAAACGCGAAGTGCTGATCAGCGCTTTCCAGGTGGCAGTCGATTAAATCTCATTTAAAACAAAAAATTTATGTTGACCATTTTTTGCCGCAATTCATTTTTGCTGGCGGCCGGACTATTCTTTACCCTTTCCAGCCTTGCGCAAACGGATACGACAGGAACTTCGCGAAAAGATACAACAGAAGCTTCGCGAAGTACTTCACAAAAACGAGGCGCTGATCAGCAGGATACCATACGCGTCGGCAATCTCCTGATCGTCCGCAGCGGCAGCCAGGAGCATGGAGAACGCAGCCTTCGCGTCCGCCACTACCACAACGGCTACCAACCCCGCAATATCAGCACCAACTGGGGCATCGTCGACCTGGGTTTTGCCAACTACAACGACCGGACCAATTATGCATCTGTCGGCGCCCAGCAATTTGCGCCCGGCGCCACCAATGACTGGTTCAAATTACGCACCGGCAAATCCGTCGACGTCAATATCTGGATCTTTATGCAGCGCATCAACCTGATCAAACACGTCGTCAACTTCAAATATGGACTGGGCATCGAGCTCAACAATTACCGCTATGAAGAAGACATCCGGTTCAGGACCAATCCTACAAAAGTGATAATGGATACTATTCACTACAGCAAAAACAAGCTCGCAGCCGACTATGTCACTGTACCCTTCCTGCTGAACTTCAACTTCACCCCCCATCGCCGGCAGGACTTTGGATTCAGCGGAGGCGTGAGCGTCGGATATAAATATTCTTCCCGTGAAAAATTCAAGAGCTCCGTCACGGGTAAAGAAAAAACCTACGATGATTTCGACATGGAAACTTTCAAAATATCCTACATCGGGGAGCTCCAGCTCGGCTGGCTGAAACTATATGGCTCCTATGCTACCCGCAGCATGTTTAGCAAGGGGCTGGATCAGGTGCCGTATACACTGGGGATAAGATTTGGGAGTTGGTAGGACGCCACCCGCCCTTTCGTCCCTGCCAATTGTCCCGGTTTTGTAAGTCATATGTTAAAACTTCTCCACATCAAAAATAATCCGGCCGCATCCATCGTTCAAAATGGATTAAATCAGCCGTATATGACCTCTCGAAAATTGTTCCTGAGCAGCTTGTTGGTATTCAGTCTTTTCTCATTCCGTGACGCTCACCACCGCTCTGCGAGCCGGCGATTCTTCAACCGCGCGCCCGATGGCCAGGTCTATATCGTCGTTATAAAATCAAGCTACGAACTACAGGTTTATGACCAGGACGGATGGTATGCCACCTATCCGGCAGTATTCGGCAATAAGTCGCTCGACGACAAAATGATGCAGGGAGACCGCAAAACACCGGAAGGCACTTATCATATCGTTTCGAAACGTCCACATGAAAAATGGGACAAGATCATGGACCTGGACTACCCGACAGCCTCAGATCTTGCCAAGTTCAACGACCGAAAGGCAAAGGGACTCGTTCCCCGGACGGCAAAGATCGGAGATGGCATCGCTATCCATGGTACCTGGGCTCACGATGAGAACGCTGTTGACGCATACCAGAACTGGACCAATGGATGTGTCTCGCTAAAATGCGAGGACATGGATGAGGTCTATAAGATGGCGCCGGTAGGCACCAGGGTAGTGATACAACACTGAGAGGCCGAAAGGCCGATCCATAGCAACGCGCATAGGCGACGCACATTAGTGCAGTCGCCCGTTTTTAATCTCTTCCACCACCGCAGGATCAAGCAGGGTTGACGTGTCGCCCAGATTCTGCAGCTCGCCCTCGGCTATCTTCCGCAGAATACGGCGCATGATCTTTCCGCTGCGTGTCTTGGGCAGGCCGGTGACAAACTGGATCTTATCCGGCTTGGCAATTGGTCCGATGATATGTGCCACAGTCTGAACGATATCCTTGCTCAGCAGGTCATTACCATGCGCGCTTCCTTTGTACACGACATAGGCATAAATGCCCTGCCCTTTTATATCATGCGGATAACCGACAACCGCACTTTCCACCACACCCGTATGCATGTTGATGGCATTCTCTACCTCCGCCGTACCGATACGGTGACCGCTGACATTCAGCACATCGTCAACACGACCGGTGATCCGGTAGTCGCCATCGCCATCCCGCAGGGCCCCGTCACCCGTGAAATAAAGACCGGGATAGGTAGCAAAATAATTTGTCCGGCAGCGTTCGTGGTCGCCATAGGTGGTCCGGATGATCCCCGGCCATGGAAATTTGATGCAAAGGTTCCCGCTGACATTATTGCCGGATAGCTCCTCTCCTTTTTCATCTACTAATATAGGCTGTATACCGGGAAGAGGAAGTGTGGGATGCGCAGGCTTACTGTGTGTGACGCCCGCCAGGTTGGAGATTAGAATACCGCCTGTTTCCGTCTGCCACCAGGTGTCGACGATAGGGCAGCGACCTCTGCCGACATTGTCGTCAAACCAATGCCAGGCCTCTTCATTGATAGGCTCACCGACAGAGCCCAGCACTTTCAGCGAGCTGAGATCCTTGTTCTTCACAAGGTCAAGCCCAAAGCCCATCAGACTTCGGATCGCCGTAGGCGCCGTATAAAGGATGTTCACTTTGTATTTGTCCACGACGTCCCAGAAACGGCCCGCATCAGGCCAGGTAGGGATCCCTTCGAAAAGCAAGGTGGTGGCGCCCGCGCTCAGAGGGCCATAGATAATATAGCTATGGCCGGTGATCCAACCGATGTCAGCTGTACAGAAATGGATATCCCCCGGCTGATACTGAAATACATTGACAAAGCTGTAGTTGGTATAGATCATATAGCCGGCGCAGGTGTGAACTACCCCCTTTGGCTTGCCCGTCGACCCCGATGTATAGAGAATAAAAAGAATATCCTCTGCATCCATCACTTCAGCGGGACAGGCCGGGTTGCCTTGCGACTCCACCTTGTAGATCTCATCCTCCCACCAGACATCCCTGCCTTTCATCATGCTTACCGGAGCACCTGTGCGGACGAGGACGATCACCTTTTTTACGGAAGGACATTGTACCAGCGCGTCGTCGACGACAACCTTTAACGGTATCTCTTTATTGCCGCGGTGAGCCCCGTCGGATGTGATGACAAGATTGCACTGCGCGTCCTGGATCCTGTCTGCGATACTGTGAGCAGCAAAGCCGCCAAATATCACGTTATGGATGACCCCCAGACGCGCGCAGGCCAGCACGGCGATCGCCAGTTCGGGAACCATCGGCATATAGATACAAATTCGGTCCCCTTTCTTCGCACCATTGTTCTTTAGGACGTTGGCAAACTGGCAGACCTTAAAATGCAGCTCAATATAAGAAAGGATGCGATGGTCTTCTTTGGGATTATTCGGCTCCCAGATGATGGCGGGCTGGTCGCCTCTTTCGGCCAGGTGACGGTCCAGGCAGTTCTCCGTTATGTTCAGCTTAGCGCCGTCGAACCAGCGGACCTTGGGATCAGTGAAATTCCAGTCCAAAACGGTATCCCAGCGACGATGCCATTGAAAATTACCGGCTACCTCCGCCCAGAATCCTTCCGGATCTTCCACGCTTTTTTTATAGGCCAGATCGTACTGTTCCCGGGACCGGATCTGATAGGGATAATTGCTCATGGCTACTCTCAGATTTTTTAAGAGCCTTAGGCTCGTTAGTCATTAATTATTAGGGCCATAAATTTAGAATTTAATCCCTAATAAATTATTTTAACTTTATCCCCGTCACTATATTCAACACACTAACGGTCTATGGCATCTACATCCGCAGCTCCCGCAAAAGACATCCGCAAGATCATTATTGCTTCTTCAGTGGGTACCCTTATCGAATGGTATGATTTTTACATTTTCGGGAGCCTGGCGACAGTCATCGCCAGCCAGTTCTTTCCACATGGAAACCCTACGGCGGCCCTGCTTTCTACCCTGGCGACCTTTGCAGCCGGCTTCATCGTTCGCCCCTTTGGCGCCCTGGTCTTTGGCCGGCTCGGGGACCTGATAGGCCGCAAATACACCTTCCTCTTGACGCTGGTCCTCATGGGCGGTTCGACCTTTGCCATCGGGCTGGTGCCCGGGTATGACCGCATCGGGTTTTTCGCCCCCCTCATAGTCGTATTGCTCCGGCTACTTCAGGGGCTGGCACTGGGTGGCGAATATGGAGGCGCTGCGACCTATGTGGCAGAACATTCCCCGTCCAACAGGCGTGGTTTTTATACGTCCTGGATCCAGGCTACCGCCACGATAGGGCTCTTCGTCAGCCTGGGAGTCATCCTCCTGGTCCGCCATATACTGGACCCCGATCTCTCCCGGAGCATCGAAAAATTCAATGACTGGGGCTGGCGTATTCCTTTTCTTCTCTCCATCGTGCTCGTGGCCATATCGGTTTATATCCGCCTAAAGATGCAGGAGTCTCCGCTGTTCAGCCGCCTGAAAACGGAAGGCAAATTATCCACCAATCCGCTAAAAGAAAGTTTCGGCCACAAGACCAATCTCAAAATAGTTTTGCTTGCCTTGTTTGGTGCTACCATGGGCCAGGGCGTCGTCTTTTATACGGGTCAGTTCTATGCGCAGTCTTTCCTGGAAACCGTTTGTAAGATCGACTTCGACCAATCGAAGACCATGCTGCTGCTGGCCATCCTTTTTGCCACCCCTTTCTTTGTGCTGTTCGGCGGCTGGAGCGACCGTATCGGCCGCAAGTGGATCATGCTGGTCGGTATGTTATTGGCAATCCTTACCTATCCCATACTATTTAAACAGCTTCTGTCCATCACCAGTTCTGAAAGCAGAACGGAACAGAGCAGTCAAAAAGAGATCCGAAGCACAGTGGCCTTTATCGGGCACAGCCGGGACCTTATCCGGACATCCTCCACTCTCCGGCATTATGATGGTGGCATGCTGGTGACGGAAACGGCAAAAGATACCGTGTATGCCAGCGGGAAACCGTCCGGCAGGCCTGCCCTCAGCAGCAGTCGAACCCTTGGCGACCGCGACTACTGGAAGATGGTGGGAATTCTTTTCCTGATGGTCTTTTACGTGACGATGGTATATGGACCCATTGCGGCCTTCCTGGTGGAACTGTTCCCGACAAGGATACGATATACGTCTATGTCCCTGCCCTATCACATCGGCAATGGCATCTTCGGAGGGATGACACCTTTTATCGCCACCCTGCTGACCACTATTTACAGCGGCAACAAGCTGGTTGGATTAGTCTATCCTATCGGTGTGGCAGCGCTATGCCTGATCATTGGAGCCCTGTATATCCCTTCGGCGCCGGTGACCTCGGAACTGGAGGGATGAGAACCGCAACCCCGGAGCCGCCCTGCGCGGACCGCCTGCATAAAACCATATAATCGGATGTGATATGAATATAACTAAAAGATTGCTCGGTATCGTCTGGATCGCCCTCGGACCCCTGATCCTGTACTGGCTTATCCGGACCGGCGTGTCCGAAATAGCCAAAAACCCTGTCATCAACACCAAAATGCAATGGGGAGTCTTTATCGTGGTTTTTATCCCTATCGTCGTCGGGCTTGTACTTTTTGGCTACTATGCACTTAAAGGAGAATACGATCGTTAACACCGGATTCACCTAAATTCGCATCGTAAACTGTCCAAATGTCTATTGAAATCAGCAACCTTACTAAGATCTACGGCGACCAAAAAGCGGTAGACGCCATTTCTTTCACGGTTGGAAAGGGAGAGATCGTCGGTTTTCTCGGCCCCAATGGAGCCGGGAAGTCCACCACGATGAAGATCATTACCGGTTATCTTGGTCAGGATGGCGGTGAAGCCGTTGTCTGTGGCATTTCGGTCAGACTGCAGCCGCTGGAAACGAAAAAAAAGATCGGTTACCTCCCCGAAGCCAATCCCCTTTACCCGGATATGTATGTGCGGGAATACCTGGATTTTATCGCCGATGTCCATAAGGTCACCGATAAAAAGGCACGGATCGAAGCCGTCATCTCCCTGGTAGGACTTACCATAGAAAGCAATAAAAAGCTGGGACAGCTGTCAAAAGGTTACAAACAACGGGTCGGACTGGCAGCAGCCCTGATCCATGATCCGGAAGTGCTGATCCTCGACGAACCGACCAGCGGCCTCGACCCCAACCAGATCATCGAGATAAGGGATGTAATCAAAAAGCTGGGCAAAGACAAAACGGTCCTCTTCTCCTCCCATATCCTCCAGGAAGTAGAAGCCCTTTGCGACCGGGTGGTCATCATCAACCAGGGCAAGCTGGTCGCCGACAGCCAGCTGAGCCAGCTAAGACAGGAGAACAGCCGCACAGGCAGGATCAGGGTAGCCTTTAAGGAGTCCGCAGGCGCGCAAACCCCCGAATCCGGACAACCCACGCACCCCCCCGAATCCGGGCAGCTGGCGCAAATACCCGGCGTCACCGGAATAACCCGCCTTTCCCCAAACGAATGGGAGCTGCAGACCCAGGAACCCGATGCCGTAAAAAAACTATTACTCACACTGGCTTTGCAGAACAATTGGAACATTGTTTCTTTGCAAAGTGAAAACCAGAGCCTGGAAGAGATCTTCCGGAACCTGACCAACAACCCTCTATCCCCCACCGCCCAGGCGAATTGATGCCAAAGGCCTCAAAATAACGAGCAATTATCTAACTACAAGTAATTAAAAACAAAGAACCAACATGAGCTACATTGCCGACATCCATGCAAGACAGATCTTAGACAGCCGGGGTAATCCGACCATCGAAGTCGACGTCGTTACCGAAAACAATCATCGCGGCCGTGCCGCTGTGCCCAGTGGCGCCTCTACCGGTATCCACGAAGCCGTGGAATTACGGGACGGAGATAAAAGTGTCTTTGGCGGAAAAGGGGTCCTGAAAGCAGTGGCCAATGTGAATGATATCATTGCCGATCAGCTGATCGGCTTTCCCGTCAACGAGCAGGCCTCTCTCGATGCCCGGCTTATTGAGCTGGATGGCACAGAAAATAAAGGAAAGCTGGGCGCCAATGCGCTGCTGGCCGTTTCCATGGCCGTGGCAAAAGCCGCTTCCAAAGAAAGCAAGCTGCCTCTTTACCGCTACCTGGGTGGCGTCAACAGCACCGTATTACCGATGCCGCTCATGAATATCCTCAATGGCGGCGTTCATGCCGATAACAAGATCGACTATCAGGAATATATGATCGTCCCCGTCGGCGCTGAGACCTTCAGCGAAGGACTGCGCTGGGGCGTCGAGATCTTCCACCAGCTGAAATCCGTGCTGAAAAAGAAAGGTTACAGCACCAATGTCGGCGACGAAGGTGGTTTCGCTCCGGATATCCAAAGCAACGAAGAAGCCATCGAAACCGTTCTCCTGGCCATCGAAGCAGCCGGCTACAAGGTAGGCAGCCAGATCGGCATCGCCCTGGATGCCGCCAGCAGCGAAATGTTCAAGGACGGAAAGTACAAATTCTACAAGAGCACAGGGAAAGAGCTGACAAGCGATCAAATGGTGGAATACTGGACTTCCTGGGTAAATAAATATCCCATCATCTCCATCGAGGACGGAATGGCCGAAGAAGATTGGGATGGCTGGAAAAAATTAACTGATGCTGTCGGCAATAAAGTTCAGCTGGTAGGAGACGATCTGTTCGTCACCAATACGAAGATCCTGCAAAAAGGTATCGATAGGGGCGTAGCCAACAGTATCCTGATCAAGGTCAACCAGATAGGCACCATTACCGAGACGATCAATGCCGTACAATTGGCTCAGACTCACGGTTATACAACTATTATGAGCCATCGCAGCGGGGAAACGGAAGATACTACTATCGCCGACCTCGCCGTAGCCCTGAATTGTGGTCAGATCAAGACCGGCAGCGCCTCCCGTTCCGACCGCCTGGCTAAATACAATCAGCTTCTCCGCATCGAGGAAGAGCTGGGTGACGCAGGCATTTATCCAAAAGGACGTATCAAGTTCAAAAAATAAATCCTAATTTAAGGTCCGGAATCGGTGCTGGCCGGTTCCGGACCCTATTTTTAAATGAAGATTTTATCACATATCCCTTCTTTTTTAAAGAACAAGTACCTGCTGACGGCGACAGGGTTTGCCGTCTGGATACTGTTCTTTGACAACCGCGACTTTATCACAAGTCATTTCCGGGAGAAAGGAGAATTGTTGAAACTGCAGGAGAGCAAGAAGTATTACGAGCAGCAGATCACTGCGACCAAACAGGAGCTGGAGCAGCTGAAGACAAACCCGGCGCTGCTGGAAAAATATGCCCGGGAAAAATATCTGATGAAGAGAGACAACGAGGACCTCTTCTTGATCCGGGACGAAACCCTTTCTGATAAACATTGATAGTCAATTTTTTGCATCGTTTCCTTCCCTTTTGCTAATAGCTAACTACACCTTTTTTGCTAATAATTACATAACAGACAATATCCCAAACCAAATCTCGTTTTGATAACGGACGTTTCACTTTTACTGCTTTCGGAATTTATTGGACATTAAATGGATTTTGCCTATGACACTCTTTACACCGGAGGATCTTTTGCGGTATTTGTATAAAGAGTCTTCCCCCGAATTATCGGCTGCAATAGAGGCTGCGCTGAAGGAAGACTGGATGCTTCGTGAGAAGCTGGAAGTTCTGCGATCTTCTTCCGACGAACTCGATAAGGTTACGATTGCTCCGCGCATGGAAGTTATCCTGCGGGTTATGAATTATGCCAGAAGGACTGCCGTGCAGGAAACTGTATCGCACCCATAGATCTATATTCGTAAATTTGCGGTCATTGAAATTTTCTCCAATGACCAGAAAGGAACGCTTTCAATTCGTACTGGACTATTTCAGTAAGCACAACCCTGATGCAGAGACCGAGTTATTGTACGATAGCCCCTACCAGCTACTGGTGGCGGTGATCCTGTCGGCACAATGCACTGACAAACGGGTCAATATGACCACCCCGGCTATCTTCGAAAGATATCCCGACCCGCAGTCCCTTGCACAGGCCAGCTTTGACGAGCTATTTCCCCTGGTACGCAGCATCTCCTATCCCAACAACAAAACCAAACACCTGATCGGCATGGCAGGCATGCTCGTGGACAAATTCCATGGAGAAGTGCCGCTGACCGTCGAGGAATTGGTACAACTGCCGGGTGTAGGCCGAAAAACAGCCAATGTCATTACTTCGGTTGTTGACAATCAGCCCAATATGGCGGTAGATACACATGTCTTTCGCGTCTCAGCCCGAATCGGCCTGACAGTGAACGCAAAGACTCCCCTGGCGACAGAAAAGCAATTGCTGCAGTTCATCCCAAAGGACCTGGTACATATTGCACACCACTGGCTGATCCTCCTCGGACGTTATATTTGCGTGGCAAGGAAACCGAAATGCGAACAGTGCGGACTTCGGCCGGCCTGTAAGTATTATCAGAAGAACTTGAAGCAGATCGTAGAAAAGATAGAGGCTTAGTGCTTCTTCTTCACTTTCTTCCCCGCCTTCGCCTTAGGCACCGTCGACACCCCCTCATCAACTCCCATCGCCTCGTAAACCATCTCCTGAATCCTTCCCCGAATACTCAGTGCGCCAAGCCTCGGATTATTCTCAATGGGATTCACTCTATTAGAAAGAAACACAAAAATAAGATCGTACTTCGGATCAACCCACACACAAGTACCGGTAAACCCGGTATGACCAAAAGTCAGTGGCGACGCAGACAAACACGGATACGGCTCCTTCCTGTGCGCATTATCCTTTTCCGGCTTGTCAAAACCCAATCCGCGACGGCTGATCTCGCTGTGATATCCCGTAAAAAAGTCTATCGTCGAAGGCTTCAGGTAAGTCGTCCCATTGATCTTCCCGCCATCAAGCAACATCTGCTCCAGCAGAGCAAGATCATATGCGTCACTAAAAAGACCCGCATGACCGGCAACACCGCCGAACATCGCCGCCCCGGGGTCATGCACATCACCCCTGATCATCTGCCGGCGGAAGATGGGTTCGTCCGCAGTAGGCGCGATACGGCCGAGCGGAAAATGCTCCCGCGGCAGAAAACCGGCAGAGCTCATTCCCAGCGGATCATAATAGGTCTTTTTCACATATTCGTTGAGAGACATCCCGGAAATAGCTTCGACGATCTTACCCATGAAAATAAAATCATTATCGCTATAGATATACTTATCCTTCAGCCCCACATTACTTTGCAGGATGCGCTTGTAGATCGTGTCTTCCCAGTCATTGCGCAGATAGAGATTCTCCGCAACGCGGACGCCATGGATGTTGTCGGGTTTTGCCGCATAGACACCCGGCAACGGCAATCCTTCCTTGCTGCTGTCGATAGTTTCTTTATAAAATGGAATAAAGGCTACAAGCCCCGCCTGATGCAGGAGTATGTCCCAGATCCGGAGCGATTCCTTATTGGTGCCCCTGACCCATGGTAAATAGTCCCCCAGTGTCTTCTGAAGGTCGAGCCGGCCTTCATCATATAGTTTCATGACACCCATCGTGGTGGCGCAGATCTTTGTACAGGAAGCCATGTCGTAGATCGTCTCCTTATATACCGGCTCTTTTTTGTCATAGGTCATATACCCAAATGCTTTCTCATAGGCGATCTTCCCATGTCTTGCCACCAGCACCACACAGCCCGGAGCCGCCTGTTTTGCAATGGCCTCCTCACAGATGGCGTCGATCTTATGCAGACGGGCGGCATCCATTCCTAACAGGGAAGGGTCCACGGCAGGCAGTAGTCGCTCCGGCCCCACAATGCCGGTGCCGGCTATAAAGTCGGCACAGACAGACACCGGCAGATGGCCTTTTGCAGCAAATTTTCCGTTGAGCAGATCGGCCGCTACCTCCTGTGTCGTCGAATCGTCTTCATAACAGGCAAGCAGGACTTTTGCATCACAGCTGTTCTTCAACGCATAGGGATTGCCGAAGGCCATCGTGACCGTTCGCTCCTTTTGCTGCAGCTCCTGCAAAAGCCAGGCGGCAGGCTGGCTGATGGAAAAATTCCGGGCCGGGAATCGGGCGTAGTTGTGCAGACCGATCACCACAGTCTCATACCGGTTGCTCAGCAACTGCAGCGCAGCCGCGGCTTTAGCGCTGTCGAGATTATAGTCGAAGAAGTAAACATGCGCATTGTAATCCGTACGCATACGGCGGCTGAAGGCGTTGTCTTCGTTTAGCCCCATTCCGATATAAGCTATCTTTTTCTTCTGAACCATACGCACCGGAAAGACACCAGGTTGGGCATTACGTACCAGCGTCAGCGCATTCTCCGCCACCTGTCTGCGCATCTCCCTCACACCCTGGTTCAGGTCAGCAGTGAGATGATCGGTATTGACCGGCTGCCAGCTGGCCAGCCCATAGGCGTATTTTGCACGTAACACTTTTTTTACCCGCGCATCGATATCCTTCCAGCGGATCTTTTTATCGTGGATGGCCGCATTGATCTTTTCCAGGCTAAGGGCCACATCTCCGGGCAGACAAAGCATGTCATTACCCGCCACCAAAGACTGAACGGAAGCGTCCCCATCGGGGTAAAATTTCGCGACGCCTTTCATCTCCAGCGCATCGGTAAAGCTGATACCCGTATAATGAAGCTGCTTCCGCAGCAATTTCGTGACATTGTTATAGGAAAGAGAAGTAGCACGGTTGGGGGTATTATCGATAGCAGGAATATAGAGGTGCGCGATCATGACGCTGCCGACACCGGCATTGAACAGCGCACGAAAAGGATACAGCTCCAGCGAGTCCAGCTGCTTTTTGTCTTTGCTGATGACAGGCAGGTCGAAATGAGAGTCGACGGCGACATCGCCATGACCGGGAAAATGTTTCGCACAGGCCATGACACCTTCGTCCTGCATCCCTTTCATATACTGAACACCGAATTCCGCTACCTTGAGCTTATTCTCCCCAAACGAACGATCGTTGATCACCGGGTTATCGGGATTGTTATTGACGTCCACTACGGGAGCATAGTTTACCTGGATGCCTATCCGCCGGCACTGCGCACCTACAAGATGCCCATACTGATAGATAAGCGAGGGATCTCCCGTCGCACCCAGCATCATTTGACGCGGCAGGCCCTCCACACTGTCCATACGCATTCCAAGCCCATTCTCTGCGTCGATGCAAAAAAGGATGGGAGTACGCGCCAAGCCCTGGTAATAATTGATATGGCCGGCCTGAGTAAGCGGATCGCCCTGGAACAGACAGATACCCCCTACATTGTATTTCCTCACGGCCTCTTCTACCTCCTTGTCATAAAATATAGCCCGGTGGGTCGACGGGTCAATAGCAGAAAGCCGGATCACCATGAGTTGTGCGATCTTTTCATCGGGAGAGAGGGTCCGGAAAACGCTGTCCACCCATGCGTCGGCAGACAGCCCCGGCCTCGCCGCAGCCGCCGCTTGTAAGGGGTCGGCCGCCCGTTGAGCATAACTACACATAAAATCGGTCACCAGGAGCAGTAAAAGGAAGGATTTTCTCATGTTGTGCAAACTTAACCTTATGATTATTTCGGCGTAAATTGCACACAAATTAAGGTAGAATTGCCAGACATCATTCAATTATTGCCCGATAACATCGCCAATCAGATAGCCGCCGGAGAGGTCATCCAGCGACCAGCCAGCGCTGTGAAGGAATTGCTCGAAAATGCTGTTGACGCCGGAGCTACAGACATCCGTCTTTTTATCCAGGATGCCGGCAAGTCGCTGATCCAG